>Ga0076100_107_pt2 | contig 27994 bp, 25 predicted proteins | sample RifGroC1_FD_68129 | JGI IMG/M metagenome (GOLD analysis project Ga0076100, IMG submission 68129) | Parcubacteria (Azambacteria) bacterium GW2011_GWC1_46_13
CCAAGATCCGTCAAATTCAGCGGCCGCGCCGAACTTCTTAAAAGACGCATAACGGCTTTTTCGCCGTAAAACGTCGGCATTATGGAAACGCGGATGTCAACCGGCTGCTCTTCGGCCTTAAACTTAAACCTCCCGTCCTGGGGTGCCCTGTGTTCGTCAATTTTCAACGCGGCTAAAATTTTAATTCGGGCGATAATCCCCGGGTGGACTTCTTTCGGCATGGCAACGATGTCCCTCAGAATCCCGTCTATGCGATAGCGTACCGTGACCCCTTCCGCCGACCGTTCAAAAAAAATATCCGAGGCGTTTGAAATCGTCGCGTACTCGACAATGTTGTCCACCATTGAGATGACCGGCATATTTTCCGCCAGGCGTTCGAGATCTTTCCCTTCTTTTGTCTGAGTCAGCGTCTGGGCGATGTTTTCTTCAATAATTTTTTTAAATTCTTTGGCAATGTCTTTTTTGTAAATCTTGAAGGCAAACCTTAAATCCGAAGGCGTTGCCAGATACGGCTCAATCTCTCCACCTAATTTTTGCTTTAAATATTCAATCGTTTCCAAATCCGCCGGATCTTCCATTGCCACCCTTGTCAAACCGGGCTCTTTTTCAAAAACAACGACTCTTTTCTCCTTGGCCAGCGATTCCGGCAAAAGCGCCAAATTTTTCGGGTCAGGAGTCCGTTCTTTCAAATTCGCGAGCGGCACGTTAAGATACTGGGACAAAAGTTCGGCAAAATATTCCTCGGTCATCTCTCCTCTGCCGATGAGAATATTGATTATGGTCTGACCGGAACGCGCCGCTTCGGTCTTGGCATTCTCAAATGTCTCCTCGCTTATAAGGCCGGATTCAAGAAGAATTTGTTTTAATTTTTGTTCGGGTAAATGCATGCTCAAAACTTTAAATCTTAAACTGCCCTATCCCAAGATAAGGCGCGAGATAATCGCCGAAAATCAGAATTATCAGCGCCGCGGCGATAATGAACAATCCCGAAGGCAAGCGGTATTGGGAATCCCGATAAATAATCAGATTTCCGAAATTGACCAAAATCATCAGAATAATCGCGAGTCCAAGATACATCAAAAAATTCGGCCAGCCGGAAGTCAAACCCGCGAGTGCCAGCAAAAATATTTCTTCTTTTTCAAAAAAACGCTCGCCCCTCAAATAATTTAAAACCCAAGCCGCGAAACCGGAAACCAGCGAAAATCCGACGGCCGCGACCGGGCCTGCCCAAAAATGAAGCCAGACATAGGAGAGGAAATAAGTGATTGGCTGATACGGCGGCAGCAGATACATTCCCGGCGGAGTGGACTTAAAAGAAAAATACTGCAAAAAAGTCAAAAAACCGGCTTGAAGAAAAAGAAAGACGATAACCAGCAAGACAAAAATTTGAGCCAATTTGACCGAGAGCCGTTTGGAATAAAAAAACCAGCCGGCGATGAGCAGAATCAGGGCGTATAAAACTAGTGAAATTATCGAAAGATTGTTGTATAAAACGGCGAGCATGCGATTTAAAAATCATTCGTGTCCGGCAAAATCGTCAAATTGCTTCCCACTTCAAACAATTTCGCGTTGTTTCCTCCGTCTTTCGCGGCCTTGTCGTCTTCGCCGCTTTCGCCGTAAAACTCGGACTCCAGCCGGCCGTTGATTTCAAACGTATGCGGTTTTGTTGACGCCAAACCGGTTCGGCAGGCGTAACGGTAAATTAAATCAAGATTCGTGATATTGCTGACGGAGTTAACTCTATTGACCGGATCAACCGGCAAATTGGAAATAGGCGCGCCGCCCTTGATTGAATCCAAAGGAGTCGGAATCCAGCCGCTGCCGTCAACTTTGTAAATGTCGGTGTTTGAAACCTGTTTAAAAGCGACGAAGGCCGAACCGACTGGCGGCAGGTCGGTTATGACGGCCCCCGGGCTATCCGAAGGATAACTTACCCAAATTAAATCGCTTCCGGTTCCGCCGGCGCAATAAGTGTCCGAATTAACCGCGTTGTCAAGTTTCGGCTGATTCGTTGAAACAACATACAAACCGAGAGCGGCCCGCAATGTCGTCATGTCCGAAAGCCGCTGGGCGTCGCGGCTCTTTCTCAAAATCTCGGCCGGGTTCAGCAAAAAAACGACCATTGATATCAATATCGCCAAAATGGCGATGGTTATCAAAAGCTCCAATAAAGTAAATCCTTTTTTTCGAACATCCGTCATTTGACATCCAATATTTGACATATATGTAATTATACCAAATTTAAAATAAAACAAAAAGCCCCTCAAGGGGCTTTTTGTGTTTAAGGCCTAAAAACATTAGAATCCGTCGGTGCCCGGCAGAATTGACAGGTCTGTGCCGACCTCATACAGATTTGAGTTGTTTCCTCCGTCTTTAGCCGCTTTGTCGGAAGCGCCGCCCGGTTTGAAGTCGTCGGACTCCATTCTGGCGTTAATCTCAAAAGTCGTGGAATTGCTCGCGGCCCTGCTTGAACGGCAGGAGTAGCGATAAATAAGGTCTTCGTTGGCAACCGAAGCAAGATCGGTCACCGCGTTTGTCGGATCAACCGGCAAATTGGCAATCGGAGGTCCGCCTTGAATGGCATTAAACTGAACCGGAATCCAGCCGTTTCCGTTGGTCTTATACAAGTCCGCGACTACGATTTGATTGAAGTCAGCAGATGCAAGATTTGCCATGTTCGTGCTAATGCTGGTATCCGTGATATCGCTGGAATCAGGCAAACTCACCCAAATCTTTCTCAAATTGGAAGCCGCTCCGTTAAGCGGTTCGCCGAAATCCGGCGTATTACCGTCAAACCTATCAAGACAATTTGTGTCGCTGAAGGCGGTTCCGTCCAATTTCGGTTGGCCTATCTGGGTAACGTACAAAGCAATGGCCGCCCGCAAGGTGTTCATGTCCGAAAGCCGCTGGGAATCGCGGGTCTTCTTCAGGGTTTCGGCCGGGTTTAAGACCAGCACCACGACGGTTGCCAAAATCGCGAGTATCGCGATAACTATCAAAAGCTCAAGCAAAGTAAAACCTTTGGTTCTCTTTGCGATTGTTAAATTTAAATTTTGCATGTTATTATGTTACTTAAGTTGAATTATTCGACCTTTTTAAACTTTATTTTTATTTTTCGACTTTTTATCGCCTTTCGGCTTTATTTTTAATTATACCACCATCACCCCGCCTTGAAAAGTTTTTTTTGGGAGGGCTGTGGATAACTCAAGGGCTTTCTCCAAAAATTCAAGCCGTATGAAAAAAATTTTGCTCAAATTAATACGCGGCGCTGTTATATTGGCCGTTTTTGTCCCCCTCGCCGGCGGCTATGTTTATTTCTTTCCTCTGGAGTTCGCTAAAACGACTCTTCTCAAAATCATCGTTGAAGCCGCTGTAGTTCTTTATTTAATCCTGCTCGTCATTGATTCAAATTGGCTCCCGTGGAAGAAAATTCGATTCGGCGCGCTTGAAATCGCGCTTCCTGGTTATTTCACCGCTGTGATTGCCGCGGCCGTCTTTGCTCAAAATCCTTATCTTGCTTTCTGGGGCGAGCCGGAACGCGGAGGCGGAGTTTTTTCTTTGATCCACTACGGTCTGCTGTTTTTCCTTGCCTTAATTTTTTTTGACGACGAAAAAAAACGGCGAAAGCTCTGGAATTGCGCGATTGCCGTCAGCCTCTTCATTGCCGCGATTGCCGTTGAACAAAAATTCAATTTTTTCGGCATCCCCTTTCTTAACTATTACGAGCGCTCGGCCTCAACCATCGGCAATGCCAATTTTTTGGCCGCCTATCTTTTGCTTTTGATATTCCCCACTTTTGCTTTCGCTCTTCGCTCAGAAAAAAAACGCGAGGCGGCGTTCTATTTCTCGGCCGCGATTATTCAGGGAACCGCGATTATCTCAAGCGCTTCCCGCGGAGCGTTTTTCGGCTTGATCGCGGGCGTGCTTTTATTTCTTTTTTTGTATCCGACAAAAGCCGAGCTTGGCTTCGCGAAAAGACATATTCCAAAATTGACAGCCGTCTTTCTCATTCTCGCGCTTGCCGGTTTTTTTTATTTCGCGAAAACAAACGAATCCGGCAATTTCTCGGCCCCGGAAGACAATATCATCAGGCGATTGACGACGATTTCTTTAAGCGAACACACCACCCAAACCCGGCTTCTTGCGTGGCAAATCTCCTGGAACGCGTTTAAAGAAAAACCGCTTCTTGGCTGGGGACCGGAAAATTTTTCAATCGGTTTTGACAAACATTTCAACCCGGAACTGGAAAAATGGGGCAAAACCGAAACATGGTTTGACCGCGCTCATAATTTTATTTTTGACATCGGCGTCACTTCGGGCATTGTCGGACTCGTTGCCTATCTTGCGATTTTTGCCGCTACTTTTTATAAACTCTCTCTGAAGAAACGGCGACTTTTATCAGACCCTCAATCTACCATTTACAATCTAAAATCTAAAATCATCGTATTGGTCGGACTTCAAAGCGCTTTTGCCGGTTATTTAATCCAAAATCTTTTTAACTTTGACACGGTGTCAACATACATCATCTCATTCCTGATGCTTGCGTATACAAGTTATGTCGTTAACTCGCCGGATGATTCCCGCGAACCCGCATCTTTAATTTCCAATTTTCAATTTTCAATTTCCAAACAAATTCCAAATTCAAAAATTTTAATTGCCGCGTTAAAAATGATAATTGCGGTTATAATCATTCTCCTCTTCTCAAAACTCATTTTTTTTGCCTCTCTTCGGCCGTTTTGGACAAATTCCGAAGTCAATCGCCTCGTCAGTTTAATCCAAATTAATTATCCCCGAAACGCTGAACGCGTATTTGGTCAATTTTCAAAACTCGCCGAGACGCAAACGCCGTATGACCATTATTTTTACCTTTTAAAACAAAGCCCGTGGGAATTCGCGTACGCCAAAACTTTAAGAGACCGTGACCCGAAAAAAAGCGCAGAAATGGTCCGAGAAACAATTGAAAAAGTAAAAAAATACGGCCGACTAAGGCCGCATTACGCCAGGAACTACACGTTTTTGGCTGATCTTTACGATTTTTTGATTCAACAAGGACACTCGGAATTTCAAAAAGACAAAGACGAGGCGTTGAGAAAAGCAAAAGAATTAAGCCCGTTTCGCTACTAACTCTTTTATCCTTTCAACCATCTCCTCAATTTTAACTTTTGCCTTGACGAAATAGGTCTCCGCGCCCATATCCATTCCGCGCTTAACGTCTTCGTCCTGCCCCAAATTGGAAATGATGACAATCGGTATGTCTTTTGTTTCCGGATTTTCCTTTATCACCTTTAAATATTCAAAACCGCTGACCACGGGCAGCATCAAATCAAGCAAAACAAGGTCCGGCTTTTCGGTTTTTGTCAGCTCAATCGCCTCTCCGCCGTCAATGGCGGTAATTACCGCAAAGCCGGCGAGCGTCAATTTCGCTTCGTAGGCCTTGCGCACGAATCTGTCGTCTTCAATAATTAAAATTTTGCCCAAAGATTGAGTCATGTTTATTTCTTTATTTTAGGGCTTATGGGTTGGAGGGCGAACGGCAAAGTAAAATAAAAAGTCGTCCCCTTGTTTTCTTCGCTTTCAAACCAGACCCTCCCTCCGCTCATCTCAACAATCTGCTTCACGATATAAAGTCCCAGCCCCGAGCCGACGGTTTGGCGCATGACGACGTTGTCTCCCCTGAAGAATTTGGTAAAAATTTTATCTTGCTGATGTTTTGGGATTCCCCAGCCGTTATCGGAAACCCTGAACAAAATTTCATTCGTTTCTTTTGAAATTTGCAAAACAATGCTTCCGCCTTCGGAATTGTATTTTGAAGCGTTTGTCAAAAGATTGCTGATGACCTGAAAAATAAGTCTCGCGTCAAGGGCCGCTCGCGGCGATTCGGCGGGTTTGATAAACTCAAATTTCTGCTTTCGCTCCTTTATTAGCGGCATTACTTCTTCAATTACTTCCTCGCTTAATTTAATCAAATCAACCGGCCGCGGCTCAAGAACCAGCCGGCCGCTTTCTATTTTTGAAACATTCAAAAGCGCTTCAACCAGCTCTATCATCCGTTCGTTTGATTGATAAATTTCGTTTAAATAATCTGTCTGCGTCTCGGTAAGAGGTCCGGCGTCTCCTCCTAAAATAAGTTCCAAAAACGCTTTAATGCCGCTTGAGGGCGTTCTGAGCTGGTGTGAAGTCAAGGAAACAAATTCCAATCTCGCCTTTTCAAGTTCTTTTTGGTTGGATATGTCCGAAAATACCCAAATCCGGCCCATCATCGTCATTTCTATTGACCATGCCGGGGTGGTAAATAATTTAAAAGTCGGTTTTGCCGGACCCGCGACAATACCGTATTCGGTCAAAGGACGATTCAAGGTCAATTCTTTTTCAAGTATGGCATAGCTTGAAAACGCTTTTCTGAACCATTTTTCCGGCGTTTCGACCTCGCCGTCATTTATTTTGTCCGCGAAATTCGTCGGCGGCTGGTTCGCCCCCCCGTTATTTTTGGCGGACAGATTCGCCGCGGCCGGATGGACAAAAGAATTTTTTATCAACTCAATAAACGCGTCAAAAGGCCGATTTATTATGTCTTTGGCCGCCCGCTTAAAAACCTTTTCAAACGTTTTGTTCACGGCGACGACAACGCCCTGCATATCCGTAAGAACAACCGCGTCGTTAATGTTGGTCAAAACGGTTTCAAATTTTGATTTTTCGCGAAGGGTATTTTTTTTCTCCCGCTCCGCGTCCTGCAAGGCGTTTAAAAGCAAGAGCCGATAGGATTCCTCGCTTTCGCCCTTTTGCTTCAAGGCCCGACGCATAAAATCAAGGTTCTCCGCCAGATGTCCGATTTCATCTTTCGCGAACGGCTTAATCTCAAAATCAAAGTCCCCTTTGGCAATCTTTCCGGTGCCCTCGCCGAGCGAAGCCAGAGGACGATGAACAAGATATTGCAATATCACGGCAAAAACGAAAAATAAAATCAGGAATCCGGCGGCCAAAATCAAAATGAAAAATCTCGCCGTGTCGGCAAAGAGCAGATTAAAAATTCGCGCGCTTTGATAAATCTCAACCACTCCGACCGGCTTATCCCGGCCGGGAAACACTATCGGAACATAAATCTCAAAAACTTCTCCCAGTCCAAGATCGTATATATGTTCGGGTTTTCCGGCAAACTCTTCCGCCTCCTCTCTCTCAAAACCCGTCTGTCCTGTTTGGAACGCCCGTTTGACCGATTCATTTTCCGGAAATCGCTTACCCATAAGCCCTTCCGCTCCGGGGTCTGTAAAAAGCACTTCAAGCTCCGGACTCCAAATTTTAATTCGCAAAGTGTCCGGAAAAAACAGGACCTCCTCAACCAAGTCGTTAAATTTTTCTTTTGCCGAGACGGTCTTTGGATTGAGCCAGTTCTCATGCGTTGTTTCATGAAGCGTGTGTCCCACGACATGCGTTTCCTGCTGAATTTTAAGGAACATGATCAGATTGTTCTCTATCATCCGGTTGGTAGTGAAAAACAAAGCAACGCCGACTGCCGCGATAAAGGCAATCAAAAAAAGTGAAATTTTATTGGCGAGGTTTAACCGCATGCGACAGAAAATCTATAAGCTATAAGCTAAAACGTAAAATTTGAAAAAGCATTAATAAGTTTGATGAATTGCCTGCCGACAGAACTAAGCTCGGCTTTGCCGGAAGAAATTTTGTTTTCCTTCGCACTTTCTTTTTTCGCCTCCTTATTTGTTTCCTCCGCTGTTCGCGAGCGGCGAATAAAAGAAATTCCGGAAACAATAATCACAAACCCGCCCAAAATCCAGAGCCGATGCTGTACTTCATTCAGTTCATGGGATATATGAAAGACTTCCCCAAACAATGTTTCCGTTACGTGGCCAAGCCCCAATATAAAAAGACCAAACACTATCAGCCACCACCCTTTTTCATTCCTCATCTCCATACTTGACGCCGTAATCGCGCCCAAAGCCGCGACAATAAGCAACGAGATGTCCAGCACTACGACAAATGTTTCCAACATTATTTTTAATTTTACCGCAAATCCATTACTCTCTGTGCTTGCGCGAGTTCAGACAATAATTTAATTTGCGGTTGGCGTTAACGTTTCCCGGCTAATACGCTTTATTATACCATAGTTTTTAACTTTTTAAGAAGCTGTTCCTGTGGACTTCCGAAATTCCGTATTTTCTGATGGCCTTAAAATGCTCTTTGGTGCCGTAGCCCTTGTGCTTCCAAAAGCCGTATTTCGCGTATTTTTCGGACAATTTTGTCATCAAACGGTCGCGGGTCACTTTGGCGATGACCGAAGCCGCGGCGATTGAAAAAACCTTTTCATCGCCCCTGACAATCAGGTTATAGATTTTAGGTTTTAGCTTATGGGAGGAGAATCGGTTGCCGTCAATCAATAAAAAATTTGGTTTTTTTTCCAATTTCAGAACCGCTTTTTCCATCGCAAGCCATGTCGCGCGGTCAATCCCAATTTTATCTATGATTTTTTCCGAAACCAGCGCGACGGACCAGACAATGTCCGGGCGGCCGGAGAGCGCGCCGTAAAATTTTTCTCTTTTGCCGGCCGTCAATTGTTTTGAATCTTTTATATTTTTTAACTCTCCGCTTAATTTTTTATTCAAAATTAAAACAGCCGCCGCGCAAACCGGCCCGGCCAAAGCCCCGCGGCCGACTTCGTCAACGCCGGCGACGCGCCGATAACCCGATTTCCATATTTTTTTTTCTTGTTTCAAAGTCATACTTTAAACCTTCGGCAAAAAAGTCTTTTCTTTATTGTAACACAAAAACAAAACCCTTTTCATCGTGAAAAGGGTATTAATTCGTAAACGTGTCAGTCGTGGAATTCATCCGTCTTTTTTTGACGATTTTCGAATTTGATTCTGAAAACTATCGTGTTCCGCCTGCCTTCGGAGACCCGGACAACCTCAACCGGAATCGCGTCTTTTCCCGCGCCGGTTTTAAGCAAAGCGACCCTCAGATCAAAAGTGTCGTTCACCGGATAGCCGTTGAATTTCACGATGATGTCGCCTATCTTCAAACCGGCTTTCTGCGCCGGCGAATTGCTTTTAACTTCCATAACGAGCGCGGAGTTTATTTTTGAAATTTCCGCCACCATTATGAGGTCGGCCATATCGTTCCAATCCAGCAGTTCGCTTATCTTTTTAATGTCGTCAAAGCCGCTACTGCGGGGAAAATTCTTAAGCAGGACATTAACGCCCAAAGGAGTAATCTTCAAATCGCCTTCTTTTTTCATGCGCTCAAGATATTCGGAAGCCATATTAATCGGCACGGAAAAACCCAAACCGTCCATGCTTCTGACGGTGGCGTCGTTAATGCCGATGACTTCGCCGCGCATGTTAATCAGCGGTCCGCCGGAATTGCCCGGATTTATCGGCGCGTCGGTCTGAATAAAGTCCTCTATGAACCAGAGTTCGTAATCTCTCCTGTTAAGCGCGCTGATAATGCCGCTTGAGACGGAATTCGTCAAGCCGACCGGATTGCCGACGGCGACCACGAATTCTCCCACTTTCACTTCGTCCGAATTTCCCAATACCGCCGGCAAAAACTCGTCCGAAGGCAACTTGTCAAGCTTGATAATAGCCGTGTCGACATAGCGGTTGCTTCCGACGAAATGGGCGCTGTATTTTTTGCCGTTAAAAATGACCTGATACTTGTAGGTCTTGCCGCGCCGGTTCTCGTCTTTTCCTTTGTCCTGATTCGGCCCCCGCAATTCGTCAACCGTTCCGTCTTCGTCGTCATACACGACATGAGCCGCGGTTAAGATGTGTCCTTCCCTGTCTATGAAAAAACCGGCACCCATCGTTTCCACGGTACCGCCGGAAGAGTTCTTAATCGAGGTTTGAATCTCAACCACCGTCAGGCGGTATTTCGCGGCTATATTCTGGACCGTCGTCGAATTGACGATTGAAGCGGAAACGTTTGAGACGCAGAAGACTAAAAGAAAGCAAATTAAACTTATAAAATTTTTGGTCTTCATTCCATCCTCTCCATTCCTTTTCATTGTTAAAAAACTTACTCCAACTCTAACAAGCGGGCTGTTACGCTGTCAACCCCGTTAGAGGTCTTACTGCGGCCTGTGCCATAACAGGAACGGAGACGTAAGTCGGATTCGCCTGCCTGCGTCTATGACAGCAAGGGCATGGCTGGACCTCTAACGGGGTCAATACCGCTTGTGGTATAATTAAAGGGCTTGCTCCCCGCCTTGGCGGGGTTAGCAAACCTTTATCCCGAGTCCGCCAGCCGGCGGACGAGGGATTTCTCTCAAAATGATGAACGAACCGCAAAATCAGGACTGGTCTTTCGTCGAACACGCCCTTGAGGAAGGGACGTGTTCCGGCTTTAAAATGGCGATTCTTGAAAGCGAAAAAATCTTTCAACAGATGGTGAAAAACTGCCATTTTAAGAGACCTGTGGTAATTAAGGAGCTTCCGAAAATACTGTCCGAACCGGAAAAATTTTTCCACGCCCGGCTGATTGCCGAAAAAATCATTTTGGAGCCGAATTTTGAAATTACGCGGGAGGACGCCAAGAACATTATCGCCGCTTATTGGCGGGGCGTCCAGGATTTCGGCGACTGGCTGGAAGGAGTCGGGTGGCTTGAAAAGCAATTTCTGAAAATAAAATATTATTTTCCCAAAAAAGCGTTCGCGAAAGCTGGAATTTTTTTGTTTTTGCTGATATTGTTTATTCAGCTTGCGAACAAAACGCAAGTCGGCGGAAACGCGATCGCGTTCATTGCCGATTGGAATGACTTTCTGTTTTGGAAAATAATTATCGCGGTCGGAGTGTGCGCGATCCTTTACTTTGGCTTAAAAATCACTAAAGTATACTTAGGGAAGTAATTTACTAAATTACAAATTAACTCAAAGCTCAGTCCGCCAGTCGGCGGATTGAGTTTTGAATTTTTCATGAAGTTTACTCATCTCCATGTCCACTCGCACTACTCCCTCCTTGACGGGCTCGCAAAAATCGACGGACTTTTGGACAGGGCGAAAGAATTGGGAATGGATTCGCTGGCTCTGACGGATCACGGCGTTCTTTACGGCGCGATTGAATTTTACAGAGAGGCAAAAAAACGAGGCATCAAGCCGATAATCGGGGTTGAAACCTATTTGGCCCCCAACGGCCGGCTCAACAAAAGACCGAAAATAGATGACAAAAGATACCATCTGATTCTTTTGGCGAAAAACAGGACCGGCTATCAAAATTTGCTTAAGCTCGTAACGGCCGCTCATCTGGATGGCTTTTATTACAAACCGCGGATTGACAAAGAAATTTTGCGCGCCCATTCCGAGGGACTGATCGGCCTTTCGGCCTGCCTCGGCGGCGAACTGCCGAGAATGATTTTAAGCAAAAAGCCGATTCAAGAAATAGAAGCCGCTGTTCTGGAATACCGGGAAATCTTCGGACCGGAAAATTTTTATCTGGAATTGGGCGCGCATCCGAACATTCCGGAACTCAAAATCGTCAACCAAACTCTCATTGATCTTGGCCGGCGCCTGAAAGTTCCGTGTGTCGCCACTTACGACGTCCATTATCTGAAAGCCGAAGACGCCGAGGCACATGATGTTTTGACGGCGATCCAGACAAACGCTCTGCTTGAAGACAGCGACCGGCTGACTCTCAAGATTGATGATTTTTCTTTGGCCGCGCCAGAAAAAATCGTTGAATTTTTCAAAGACGTGCCCGAAGCGGTGGAAAACACGCAAAAAATCGCCGACGCCTGCGATCTGGAACTTGAGCTTGACAGATGGGTCTTTCCCAATTATCAGGTGCCGGAGAATAAAACCCCCGACGAGTATCTCGCGGAACTTACATGGAAGGGACTTGATCAAAAATTGCCCGGCTTTGACGAGACGGCACGGAAAAGAGCGGAATACGAACTTGAGGTCATCAATAAAAAAGGATTCGCTCCCTACTTCCTGATCGTGGCGGACATCATCAACTGGGCGAATTCGCGGGGCATCATAACCACGACGCGCGGTTCGGCCGCGGGATGCCTTGTTTCCCACGCCCTCGGAATCACACAGATCAATCCGATTGAATACAATCTTCCTTTTGAAAGATTCCTGAATCCTTTCCGGCCTTCGCCTCCGGACATTGACATGGATTTCGCGGATAACAGGCGCGATGAGGTTATTGAATACGCGGTCCAAAAATACGGCTCGGACAAAGTGGCCCAAATCAGCACGTTCGGAACCATGATGGCAAGAGCCGCGGCTCGGGACGTTACGAGGGTTTTGGGATATCCTTACGGCTTCGGCGACAAGATTGCCAAAGCAATCCCCTTCGGCTCCCAGGGATTTCCGATGACCATTGAAAACGCGAAAAAAATCAGCTCGGAATTGTCCGTGCTTTACGATTCCGATCCCAAAGTAAAAAAGGTCTTGGATCTGGCGGAAAAATTAGAGGGCTGCGCCAGGCACGCCTCGGTTCACGCCGCCGGAGTCGTCATCAGCCCGACTCCTTTGACCGATTACACTCCTCTGCAATACGATCCGAAAGGCGGAAAAATAATCACCCAATACGACATGTATTCAATTGAACCGACCGGCCTTTTGAAAATGGACTTTTTGGGAATCAGAAACTTGTCCATTTTGGGCATCGCGGTTGAACTCATAAAGCAAAGGAGAAACATCGTTATTGATATCAACAATCTCCCTTTGGACGACAAGAAAACATTTCGGCTTCTGGCGAAAGGCGAAACAATGGGTCTTTTTCAGCTGGGCGGCGAAGGAATGACGCATTATTTGAAAGAACTGAAGCCGACCGTGATAACCGACATTATGGCGATGATCGCCCTTTTCAGACCCGGCCCCATGGCCGTCATTCCGGAATATATCGCCCGAAAAAACAATCCCTCGCTCGTGAAATATCTTGACCCCCGGATGAAAAAATATCTTGATAAGTCGTACGGACTTATCGTCTATCAGGACGACCTTCTTTTCACCGCGATTGAGCTTGCCGGCTACACGTGGGAAGAAGCGGACAAATTCAGGAAAGCGGTCGGCAAAAAAATTCCGGAGGAGATGGCGAAACAAAAAGATAAATTCATTGAAGGCGTAGTCAAACACGGCCAGACCATGCAATTCGCCGAAAAACTCTGGCAGCTCTTTGAGCCGTTTCAGGGCTACGGGTTCAACAAAAGTCACGCGGCGTCTTACGGCATCGTCGCCTACCAAACCGCTTACCTGAAAGCGAATTTTCCGGTTGAATACGTGACCGCCATTCTGATGGCCGAAGCCGGCGACAACGAAAAGATCGCCCAGATCATCGCCGAATGCAAAAGAATGGAAATCACCGTGCTCGCGCCCGACATCAACGAAAGTTTTGAAAATTTCGCCGTTATTGACGACAAGACGATCAGATTCGGACTGCTCGCGATCAAAAACGTCGGCGAAAACGCGATTAAGGCGATCATTGAAGAAAGAAAAAACAACGGCTCTTTCAAATCAATCGGCGATTTCGCGGAGCGCGTCCATCACAAAGACCTGAACAAAAAAACGCTGGAAAGTTTGATAAAATGCGGCGCGATGGACGAACTGGGAGAGCGCAACCGGCTCCTCAAGGGCGTTGAAACGATCCTTGAATACTTGCGGGAAACGAAAAGAATGAAAGAACAAGGACAGCAAAATATTTTTGAATTAAATCCCTCGGTCGGCGCCGTTTCCTATCTGAAACTTCCCTCGGTTGAACCGGCGCCGGATTACGACAAACTTGTGTGGGAAAAAGAATTGCTCGGGCTTTTTATTTCTTCGCATCCGCTTGAAAGATTCAAAGACGCGCTTGCGAAATACACGCCGATTAAGGAATTGTCGGCCGCGCGAAACGGCTATAAAATCAAAACCGCCGGCATCGTTTCTTCAATGAAAAAAATCATCACGAAAAGCAAAAAATTGATGGCTTTCGTCAATTTGGAGGATTTTGACGGCAAAATGGAAATAATCGTCTTTCCCGACGCCTTTGAAAAAAACGCCGCGCTCTGGCAGGAAAACAAAATTTTGGCCGTCGCCGGGAAAATTGACAATCGCAACGGAAGCGTTAAGATAATTTGTGAAGAAGCGAAAGAAATAAAATGACTTACCCTTTAGAGACAATTCGTCACTCATACGCTCATGTTTTGGCCGCGGCGATTCAGCGGCTGTTTCCCGACGCGCGATTCGGCGTCGGGCCGGTCATTGAAAACGGTTTTTATTACGACATTCTTTTACCCAAAGCGATTGGCGGCGAGGACTTGCCCAAGATTGAACAGGAAATGAAAAGGATTATCAAACAGAATTTGAAATTTGAGAAAGAAGAAACGGGTATTGACGAGGCAATCGCGTTTTTCCAAAAAACAAATCAGCCGTTCAAAGTGGAATTGCTTAAAGACCTAAAAACGAAAGGCACGACCGCGATGAGCGAAGAAGAACAAAAAACTATTGGTAAGGAAGTCAAAATCGTTTCAATTTATAAAACCGGCGGCTTTGTTGATCTCTGCCGCGGTCCGCACGTCGCTTCCACGAAAGAATTGCCGGCGGACGCGTTCAAGTTGACCAAAATCGCCGGAGCTTACTGGCGCGGCTCGGAAAAAAACCCGATGCTGACGCGGATTTACGGCGCCGGATTCATTGCAAAAAAAGATTTGGACAAATATCTCTGGCAGCAGGAAGAAATCAAAAAAAGAGACCATCGGGTTTTGGGGGAAAAATTGAAATTGTTTACTTTCGCCGAAGAAGTCGGCCCGGGCCTGCCTTTATGGCTGCCGAACGGAACGATCCTCCGCGATGAAATTGAAAATTACGCGAAAGAAATTGAAAAAAAGTGGGGCTACCGGCGCGTGGCAACGCCCCACATCGCCAAAGAAACGTTGTATAGAATGTCCGGCCATATTCCCTACTACGCCGAGAGCATGTTTCCGCCGATGAAATTGGACGACGGGAATTACTACTTAAAAGCGATGAACTGTCCGCACACTCACATGATTTACAAATCGGAGCCGAAGAGCTACAGGGATTTGCCTCTGCGTCTTGCCGAATACGGAACGGTTTACCGCTATGAACTTTCCGGAACCCTGGCCGGCCTGCTCAGGACACGCGGCTTTACCCAGAACGACGCTCACATTTATTGCCGGGAAGATCAGGTTGAGGCGGAATTTCTTAAAGTGATGAAACTGCACGAATTTTGGTACAAAAAGGTTTTCGGCATCAAAGATTTTTACATGCGACTCTCCCTGCCCGCCAAAGACAAAGCAAAATACGCGGATATTCCGGAGGGCTGGAAAAAATCGGTTGAAATGATAAGAAGATCAATGCAAAGCTCAAAACTGCCGTTTGTGGAAGCCGAGGGAGAAGCGGCTTTTTACGGGCCGAAGGTTGATTTCCAAATTAAAAGCATCGTCGGCCGCGAAGAAACCGCTTCCACGAACCAGCTGGATTTCCTGGCGGCCCAAAGATTTAATTTAAACTATCGCGACAAAGACGGAGAAGACAAGCCGGTTTACGTTATTCATCGGGCGCCGCTCGGCTCGCACGAAAGATTCATCGCTTTTCTCATTGAACATTTTGCCGGCGCGTTTCCTTTATGGCTTGCCCCGGTTCAGGCCTGGATTTTGCCGATCGGAAAAGCGCATAAAAAATACGGCGCGCGAATCGCGAAAGAACTGCTGGCCGTCGACATCCGCGCCGAACTGAAAGACCAAAACGAAACAGTCGGCAAAAAAATCAGGGAGGGAGAGAACCAAAAAATCCCTTATCTTTTGATCGTCGGAGACAAAGAAATGAAAAACGAATCCGTGGCGGTTCGAAAGCGCGCGAAAGGAGACCTCGGCGCCGTTAAATTCAAAAAATTCCTGGCGCGAATCAAAGAAGAGATTGTAAAGAAAAAATGAACAAACTCATAGTGATTCTCGGCCCGACGGCAAGCGGCAAGACAGACCTTGCCGTTTTTCTCGCTAAAAAATTAAAAAGCGAAGTCGTTTCCGCCGATTCGCGGCAAATTTACAAAGAGATGGATATCGGCACGGCCAAAGTTACGAAGAAAGAAATGACCGGCGTGCCTCATTACTTAATAGACATCATCCCTCCGAATAAAACATTTACGCTTGCTCAATACAAAATAAGAACAATCAAAATTATTAAAGACATTCAAAGGCGCGGCAAGACGCCTTTCTTGGTCGGCGGGACAGGGCTTTACATCAAAGCTGTGGTTGAAAATCTTCAAATTCCGAAAGTCGCACCCAATCCGGCGTTAAGGGAAAAATTAGAGAAAAAGACAAATGAAGAACTGCTGAAAGATTTGGCCAAACTGGATCCTCAAGCCGCCGAGACGATTGACCGGAAAAACAAAAGGCGGTTGGTCCGGGCGCTTGAAGTTTGTATCTTAAGCGGCAAGCCGTTCTCCGCGTTAAAAATCAAAGGCAAGCCGATGTTTGAGGTTTTGCAACTGGGAATCTCCGTGCCGAGAAAAACTCTTTACCGGCGGATAAATCAAAGGGTTGAAAGGCAAATAAAAGACGGGTTGATTGACGAAGTAAAAAATTTGTCGCGAAAATACGGCTGGAATTTGCCGTCACTGAGCGGAATCGGCTATAAAGAATTTAAACCCTATTTTGAGGAAAAGATTACGCTTCGCGAAGCGAAAAAAAAATTAAAACAAAATACCCGGCAATACGCCAGACGCCAAATGACATGGTTCCGCAAAGACAAATCAATCCAGTGGATCAAAAACGCAAAAGAAGCGAACCGCCTCATTAAAAAATTTTTGCAACAAAATTAAATCCCCGAATCTGCTTCAGATTCGGGGATTTTTCACTTCAAAAATCGTTCATTCTTTTTCTTGAATTGGGCCGCCTTTACCGCTCATCGCCTGCCTCTCCACCGCTTTAAGCCACTCGCCAACATCATCTTTAGTGATAGATCCGGTGTTTAACGCTTCGGTTAAGCCCTCTTCTAATTGCTTGACATACAAATCCTGCATTCTCTCAAGTCGATCCAAATTCGCCCTTTCAATCTTTTCTTCAAGCTTTTTCAATTCTTCCGGCGACCTGGTCGCTTTTTCTTCTTCCGTCACTCTAAAGCTTCCTGTCTCAAATTTTTTTATATCCATATTTTTCTCCTTTTTGTTATCCCAACCATGAATGGCCGGGGATTTAATTTATTTAACAACATTATACACTATTTATTTCACTCTGTCAATAGCTTTGACAAAATTTCCTGAACGATTTGCGGGTTCGCTCGACCTTTTGTTTTGGCCATAATTTGGCCGGCTAAAAACTGCATCGCGTTTTTTTGTCCCGCGCGGTAATCCGCGGCCGCTTTCGGATTTAAATCAATTACCTCTTTCACGACTTTTTCAATCTCACCCGTGTCGCTCAATTGCGATAAACCTTTTTCTTCCATTATGTGGCTGGGATCCGCGCCGCTGCCGTACATTTCTTTGAGGATTATTTTGGCGGCTTTGCTTGAAATGTCCCCCTGATGAATCATCACGACGAACTCGGCGAAATTTTCCGGAGTTATGAGCAAATCTTTAGCCGCGTCCCCGGACTCGTTCAACAAACTCATCAAATCGGAAATCAGATAATTGGCGACTAACCGGCCAAGCGGTTCAAAATGCTCCGGCAAAAGTTTGAATTTGTGCCGAATCGCGTCCCATTCCTTAAATTCGGACATAACCTGTTCAAAATAGTACCCGAGTTCTTTTTCCGAAACCAAAATTTCAACCTGTTTATCGTCTAATTTATATTCGCTTTTGAAGCGCGGGCGGCGATAGTGAGGCAATTCCGGAATCTCGGCTTTGATTTTTTCCAAATCAAACAAACTCGTATTAAGCGGCGGCAAATCCGGCTCCGGAAAATAACGGTAATCGTGCGCCTCCTCTTTCAGCCGTTGAGAAAAAGTTTTCTCTTTATTCTCGTCCCAGCCGCGCGTTTCTTGAACGATCTTTTCTCCGGCTTCCAAAAGTTCGGCCTGCCTTTGAAGTTCGTATTCAATCGCCCTTTCAACCGATTTGAATGAGTTAAGATTTTTCACCTCCACCTTGACTCCCGGCTTCGCGGCGTCTTCGCTAATCGAAACATTTGCCTCGCATCTCATCTCCCCTTTTTCCATATCGGCGCTTGAAACGCCAAGATACCGCAAAATCAATTGCAATTCTTCGGCGAATTTTCTCGCTTCCCGCGCGCTTTTGATGTCCGGCTCGGTCACCAATTCCATCAAAGGAACGCCGGCACGGTTGAAATCAATCAGCGAAGCTGATTGCCCCGAGCTTGCCGAGGGGCCCCCTTGAACGTGAACCAATCGTCCGGTATCTTCTTCCAGATGAATCCTTCTGACGCGAATCTTGTCGCCGGAAATTTCCAAAAAACCATCCAGACAAAGCGGTTTATCATACTGCGATATTTGATAACCTTTCGGCAAATCGGGATAAAAATAGTTTTTCCGATCAAATTTTGACACGCCGGCAATCCTGCATCCGGTCGCCAGACCTGTTTTAATCACGCTTTCAACGGCTTTTTTATTTATGGTCGGCAGAGTGCCGGGATGCCCAAGACAAATCGGACAAACGTTTAAATTTGGATGCCGCTCGTCGGGATCGTTCAAACAACCGCAAAACATTTTGCCGTTCGTTTTCAGCTCGGCATGTATTTCAAGACCGATTGTGGGGCGATAAGTCATAACTTTTTTATTATACCATACTTTATAAAACAAAAAACCCCTTATGGGGGCCGCTTTGCGCTACAATATGCCAAGCTCTTTGAAGAAATCCCGCCAGACCGGCTCAATTCCGGGATTCGCGTTCCATTCGCTCTCGGAAATCTTTCCGGATTCGCGCTCCGCGGTTCTTGAAGCCAACTTTCTAAGTTCTTCGGGACTTAACCAAAGATATTTTTTGACCTCCGTCGGCTCAATAATCACTTCGCCAGCTGTCTTAATTTCATAAATTTTCCATTCATGCCAATCGCCGCCTTTCCTGCGACAGGGATTTTGCGCTTTTTCATGCAAAATCTCTTTAAGCGAAACCGCCTTAAGTCCGACTTCTTCTTTCAACTCCCGTTTAGCCGCCTGTTCAAAACTTTCCCCTTCTTCCAAATGACCAGCCGGGCAGGCAAAGCCAATCGGATATTTCATTCGCTCTATCAGTAAATACCGTCCTTTTGAATCCTTGACCAGCATCCCGCAAGCAAAATGATTGCACACTTCTTCGGGCATAAATTTTATATTACACCAAATATCTTGCCAAATCCTCCGGGGTCTTAATAATCTTGTCGAAAAGAATGTGCCGGCAGGGTTCGTGAGTATCTTCTTCAAGCGCGAAAATCAGCTTGCCGAGTATTGCCGCGGCTCCGAGTTCCAAAGTCGTGTTATAGCCGACATAACCCCTCTTGTTGTATATGAAACAGACGTCGGCTTTTTGAATCCGGTGCAAATGCGCCCGCACCAGGCCTTCAAGCCCCTTGCGGTACGACGCCGATTTCAGCCGCACCGATTCCGGAGCGGCGGCCACTTTTGCCGGACGATATTTGAAATCGGGCGCGAGCACCAAAGGAACGCCGAGTTTTTCCAATTTTTTGGCGAAATCGTCAACTTCTTTTTTAAACCGCTGGCTTGAACAAATAACGACGCTTTTCATCCCGTTAGAAGCAGATCGCGATCGCAAACGATACGATCTGCTTGTATTATTTTTATAACTTCACCCTTACCTAATTTATATTGTATCCCGGAATGAAGCGATCGCGATCTGCTTCTAACGGGATTCATAATGTTACGAATATTCGAATTGGTACAAATATACGAATCAAGTTGCAAAATTAGTGATGAAACCAAGCTCTAATATAATTATAGAATATGCTTTACGCCATGTCAAATAACAAAAGCCCCGCCTTGGCGGGGCTTTTTTTTAAATTATCTTTCTTTTTTTGAAAATTTCCAGAACTTTTTGCTTTACGTCTTCAAGCGGCTGTTCGGCGTCAACAATCGCCCAATGTTCGTCATCGTTCCTTGCCATACTAAGATATGCCCGTCGTACGCGGCGATGAAGATCCAATTCTTCCTTTTCGAAACGGGTAACGTTTTTTCCTTCGCGGTTTAGGCCGACTTCCGGAGAAACGTCAAAAAGAATATACAAATCCGGAACGAGATTGTCCTTGGCAAAGGCGTTCATAACCAGTATTAAATCAAAATCCACTGCCCTCGCGCCGCCCTGATAAGCGAAGGTGGAGCCGTCAAACCTGTCGCAAATGACGATTTTTCCTTCAGCCAAAGCCGGTTTTATCGTTCGCTCGACGTGTTCGGCGCGGTCCGCCAAAAACAGCAGTAATTCGGTTCTCGGATGAATGCTTTCTTCGTACAGTAAAATTTTTCTGATGTCCGTTCCCAATTTCGTTCCGCCCGGTTCGTGAGTGAGCAGTGTTTTGAGACCGAGATTTTCCAAAGTTTGTAAAATAAATCTCGCGACGGTGGTTTTGCCACTGCCCTCGCCTCCCTCAAAAACGATGAATTTGTCTCGTTTTTTCATTTTCTTGCGCTCTCCTTTCTTTCGACGTCCATCAACGCCATTATACCACTTTCTTTTTCAATTGTTAAAAAACTGCCGCGTTGAAATTACTCAATCGTAATTCCCATTGATCGCGCGGTTCCCATGATTATTTTTTCCGCCGCCTCAAGATCGTGTGCGTTGAGATCGGCCATTTTCTTTTCGGCGATCTCTTTGATTTTTTCGCGGCTCACCTTGCCGACCTTATTTCTGTTGGGCTGGGCCGACCCCTTGTCAATGCCCGCGGCCTTTCTTAAAAGGTCGGAGGCCGGAGGGGTCTTCAAAATAAATTGGTAAGTCCTGTCCTCAAAAACGGTAATTTCCACCGGTATAATGTCGCCGGATTGAGCTTTCGTCGCCTCATTAAATTGAGTGCAAAATTGCTGAATGTTGAGGCCGTGCTGTCCCAAAGCCGGGCCGACCGGCGGCGCCGGAGTCGCTTTGCCCGCTTCAATTTGAAGTTTGATAATTGTTTTTATTGGTTTCATACGAATCAAATGCGATGCAAATATACTGTATCGATGCCAATATACGAATTGATACTAATTATACGAATGCGGAAATTTAATATTGGCATTTATTCGTATCATTAGCATGCATTCGTATATTAGCATCGCGGTATATTGGTATCGCGTTAAATCTTTTTAACTTGCAAAAAGTCCAGTTCAATGGGAGTTTCGCCGTCAAAATCCTTGAAAGGCCCGTCGGTTATTTTAACGGCGTCTCCGACCGCGACGTCAATTTTATACTTCGGCTCCTCTATTCCCATTCGTTTTTGAAGGGCCGCGATTTCTTCTTCGGAAATCGGAATAGGCATGGTTCCCGAACCGATAAAACCGGTAACTCTCGGCGTATTTCTGACCACATACCAGGAATCATCCGTCACGATCATTTCAACGAGCACGTAGCCGGGATAGATTCTCTCTTCAACCACCTTCCTTTTGCCGTGCTTGATTTTTATCTTTTTTTCTTTCGGCACCAAGACGCTGAAAATCTTGTCCCCCATGTCGAGCGACTCAATCCTTTGCTTCAAATTCCTGGCAACGGCGTCTTCGTAGCCGGAATAAGTATGAATCACGTACCAATGTTTTTCTTGAGCTGCTTGCTGTTTTGGCATAATTTTTTATAATTGGCAGCGAGGATGATTGAAAATTTATTTTCAGTTCATCCGAGCGAACCAATTTCAAGCGATGTCACGTCCCGTGACATCGCTTACAACACGAATCTGCTCAGCAAATAGGTGAATAAATAATTGAGTCCGCCCAAAAAGAAAGCCACGGCAAGGCTGGCGGCAATCACTATTCCCGTGTATTTTATCGTTTCTTCTCTGGTCGGCCAATTGACCTTTTTCAATTCCGAATTAACCTCTTTTAAAAAATTAATTATTTTGTCAATCATATAATCATATTAAAAAGCCCTTCGGGGCTTGTAGTTATATGCTATCAGCCCAGGCGTAAAGTGTCAATAGCCGAAATCGGCTGTTAAATGTCGAGATTTTGGACTCTTTTGGCGTGGGTCTGGATGAAGCGTTTTCGCGGAGCGACCTCTTCGCCCATTAAGATGTCAAAAATTTTATCCGCTTCCCCGTCGTCGGCCACCGTCACTTTCCTTAAAACCCTGTTTTGAGGATTCATCGTCGTCTCCCAAAGCTGTTCCGGATTCATCTCGCCCAAACCTTTGTAGCGCTGGATGGAAGGGGTGATTTTCTTGTCCTTCCATTGCGATAAGATCTTCTCTTTGTCACCATCGCTGTAAGCGTACTCAATGTTCTTGGCGTGTTGTATACGGTAAAGCGGCGGCTCGGCGATGAAAATATGCCCTTTTTCGACAAGTTCCGGCAAATGCCGGTAAAACAAAGTCAAAAGCAGGGTCCTGATGTGCGAACCGTCAACGTCGGCGTCGGTCATAATGACGACTCTCTGATATCTCAACTTAGTTATGTCAAATTCCTCACCCACTCCGGCGCCCAAAGCAATGATAAGGTTTCTGATTTCCTTAAAACCCAGAATCTTGTCGATCCTCGCCCGTTCGACGTTCAAAATTTTTCCCCGCAAAGGCAGGATCGCCTGAAATTGCCTGTCCCGTCCCTGCTTTGCCGATCCGCCGGCGGAATCGCCTTCAACCAGAAATAATTCCGTATTCTCCCGGTCCGACGAAGAACAATCGGCGAGCTTGCCGGCCAAGATGGAACCTTCAAGCGCCCCTTTTCGCAAAACCGTCTCCCTCGCCGCTTTGGCGGCCAGACGGGCTTTTGCCGCGAGAATGCATTTTTCCAGAATCAATTTCGCGTCGTTCGGATTCTTTTCCAAAAATTCTTCAAAGATTTCTCCGACCACGTTTTCAACCGCGGTCCTCGCGTCGGGATTGCCCAAACGCGCTTTCGTCTGGCCCTCAAATTGCGGCTCCCGCAATTTGACCGAAACGATGGCGGTTAAGCCCTCTCTGGAATCCTCGCCGGTCAGGTTCTCTTCTTCCGCTTTGAGATACTCGTTCTTTTTCGCGTAATTATTCAGAGTCCGCGTCAAGGCGGTTCTGAAGCCGGTCAAATGCATTCCCCCTTCGCCGGTATGAATGTTGTTGGCGAAACTGACTTCTTTTCCTTGGATATCTTGAGTGTATTGCGCCACCACTTCAACGAAAATGCCGCCGCTTTCTTTCGCCGCGTAAAAAACGTTCGGATTAAGCGGTTTTTCGCTTTTATTTAAAAACTTTATGAAAGAAATCAAGCCGCCTTCAAAATAAAAAACGTGGGAAAGATGCGGCGTCTTGCGTTCGTCGCGAACTTCTATTTTCACTCCCTTTGTCAGATACGCTTGTTCGCGCAGATGACTCAAAATTCTCTGCCAGTCAAACCTGATCTCCTTGAAAATTTCCGGGTCAGGACTGAAAGTGACGGTTGTGCCGGTCCGATCAGGAGGGCATTTGCCGATTTTCTTTACTTTGTATTTCGGTTTTCCCCGCTCGTACTCCTGGGCGTGCCGTTCGCCTTTTCGACGCACCTCGGCCTTGAGTTCTTTGGAAAGAGCGTTTACGACCGAGACGCCGACGCCGTGAAGGCCGCCGGAAATTTTGTACGACTCGCCGCCGAATTTGCCGCCGGCGTGAAGCGTGGTCATGACGGTTTCCAGCGCCGATTTTTTCGTCTGTTTGTGAATTTCAACCGGAATTCCACGGCCGTCGTCAACCACCCGAATCGCGTCGTTGGGCAACAGCGCGACTTCAATGTTCTTGGCATAGCCGGCCATTGCTTCATCAAGGGAATTATCAACGACCTCCCAAATCAAATGGTGCAGGCCGTCAACGCCGGTTGAACCGATGTACATTCCCGGCCTTTTGCGAACCGGCTCCAATCCCTCCAAAACGTAAATGTCCTTGGCCTCGTAACTGGCCTCCGTCTTTTTCTCCGAGTTTATTGGATTTTCTATTTTTTGTTTTCCTTTCATAATTCTGTTCTTTAGTTATTGGTCATGCGTTATTTGTTATTCATTATCTCCCCTCCCAACCCTCTTGCCTGATCGCGTTAATTATTTTAGCCGTAATGTCACCCACCTCTTTATCGGATAATGTTCTTTCTTTGGATTGGAAAATCAAACGAAAAGCCAAACTTTTCATTCCCCCGGGCAAATTCTCTCCTTCATACATATCAAACAAATCAGCGTCCTGCAGCAGCGGGCCGCCGACATTTTCAATGACGTTTAAGGCCTCTTCAACCCTGATTTCCAAAGGCAGGAGAATCGCCAGATCACGGACAATCGCCGGATATTTTGAAATCGGATAATAAACCTGTTCTTCTTCGGCCAAAGACGCGAGCGCCTCAAAATCAATTTCAAATCCGGCAACCGGCGTTTTAATATCGTATTTTTCCAAAACAAACGGCGTGATTTCACCCAAATAACCGACGTGTTTGTCGCCCACTTTAATCTCCGCCGACCCGCCCTCTTTCCAAAACCCCCGCGGCGCTTCGCCGGAGCGCGGTTCAAAATCGTTCCCTCGGACATACTCGGGACTTTCAGCATACCAATGTTCGGCAATACCGAGACCGTCAAACAACGCGTCAATCACGCCTTTCAGTTCATAAAATTCTCTTCCCTTGCGATTTGTCGTTTTATGAGCGATAACGCCGGCGAGCATTCTTTTCTCGCCAATTTCGGCGTTTTTTCTAAAAATTTTTCCAATTTCAAACATCCTTGCTTCGTCAAAAAATCTGAAATTGTTTCCGACGTTTTTGATTAAATTTATTAAAAGCGCCGGCCTCAAAAACTTTTTCTCATCACTCACGGGATTAAGCAAAGAAGCGATTTTAGCGGGATTAAATCCGGCGTTTTCAATATCTTTTTCACCGACGAAAGAATAATTGTAAATTTCGTCAAACCCGGCTCCGGAAAGAGCGTCTTTCGCCATTCGTTCCCAGAACAAAAGATCATTTCTTTTCGGAACGGCCAAAGAAGCCAGCGGAAGTTTGGAGGGAATATTCTCGTAACCGTGAATTCTCGCGATCTCTTCAATCAAGTCCTCCTTGATCCGCAGATCAAGCCGTTCCGGCGGAATCTTTGTCAAAAGCAAATCGTTTCGTTCGGTTAAAATTCTCTTCGCTCCACGCCATTCTTTAAAAGCCAGGGATTTGGCAAGCGGCTCGATGACAACACCCCTTGAACTTGACGCATGGACGACTTTTCCGTTGCCCAAATAAATTCCGACATGGCCGACTCCTTTTGGCGTTTCTTTATAAAAATACGGCTTTTTGCCTTTGGAAAACACCAAATCGCCGGGCAGAAGTTCGGTCTTGTCTGCCGCGACGCCGTCATAAATGAACTGCTCAACCGAGAGGCGGTGAAGCTGAATGCCCGCCCGGCTAAAGCAAAAAGAAACAAAGGACGAGCAATCAAAAAGATTCGGGGCGTCAAAAGAAACGCTGGCTCCATATTTGTAAAGTTTTCCGAGCAGACCTTTCGCTGTTTTAAAAATAATCTCAAGAGGCGAAATTTTCTTTGCCTCAAAACCAAGCCGCTTAAAAATTTCAACGATTTCCTTTTCTTGAATTTCCGTTCCCAAAATCTTTTCAACCTCGCAGGGTCTGATGGCAATAAAGTAAGGAATCGGCTTTTTAATATACTCGTCTATTTTTCCTTTGGCGATTTTTCCTCCGGCAACTGCCGCAATCAATTCGGCCAGTCGCTCAATCGCGACTTCCGCCAAACGGGAGGAGATTTCGTGCTCAAAACGCAAAGACGATTCAGTCCTCAATCCCAGCGCCCGGCTCGTCCGCCTGATATTCGCCGGCTCGAAATTCGCGGATTCCAAAATGATATTTTTCGTATTTTTATCAATCTCGGCTTTCCTGCCACCTTTTATTCCGGCAATCGCCAGCAGTTCCCTTTCGTCGGCGATAACCAAAACATTTTCGTTCAAATCATATGTCTCCGTGTCCAAAGTTATAATCTTTTCTCCCTTCTTTGCTTTTCTCACTATTATCTTCTTTGAAATTCGGGGTTTGGAATTTTCGCTTTCGATTTTATCCAAATCAAAGACGTGCAACGGTTGTCCATATTCAAACATCGCGTAATTCGCCGCGTCAACGATATTATTTATTGACTTCTGGCCGATTGCCTCAAGCCGGTCTTTGAGCCACTTCGGCGAAGGTCCGACTTTAACTCCCAAAATCACTCTTCCGACGTATCGGCGGCACAATTCCGGCTCTTCAATTTTTATAGCCAAATAATTTTTAACGCTTGATTTTTTGTCTTCTTTTACTTTCGTTTCTTTTATTTTTAATTTTGTTTCCAACAAAGCGGAAATTTCCCGCGCAACGCCGATATGGCTCAAACAATCGTGCGCCCTGTTGGGCAAAACCTCAATGTCCATAACGTAGTCGGAGCCGACTTTTTCAACGGTCGCCACCTCAAAAGAACGCGTAGTCAAAAGATCCACCAGTTTTGGCAGAGGAATTTTTATGTCAATATAATCTTTAAGCCAATTGAATGAAACTTTCATATATTTAAAACTGTCTCAGAAATCTTAAATCTCCCGAATAAAATAATCGTATATCGTCAATCTTGTATTTCAGCATAGCAAGACGGTCAATACCGACGCCGAAAGCAAACCCCTGCCATTCGTTCGGATTCAGGCCGCCGGCACGCAAAACATTCGGATGAACCATTCCCGCGCCGAGCATTTCAAGCCATCGGCCGTTCCAAAGCATGTCAACCTCAACGCCCGGCTCGACAAACGGAAAGTAACTGGGTTTAAAGCGAATCTCAATTTTATTTCCCATCAACCGCCTCAAAAACTGCTCCAAAATCCCTTTTAAATCGGCGAGGGAAACGTCTTTTCCGACCATAAGCCCTTCAAGCTGATTGAATTGAATCTCGTGCGAAGCGTCGGTTGCTTCATGCCTGAAGACCCTGCCCGGAGCGATAATTCTGAAAGGCGGATTGTGCTTTTCCATATATCGTATCTGCACGGGACTCGTGTGCGTCCGCATCAAAAATTTTTTTCCCAGCCAAAATGTGTCCCACATCTCCCTTGCCGGATGTTCCGCGGGAATGTTCAAAGCGTCAAAATTATAATATTCTGTCTCAACTTCCGGCCCTTCGATTATTTCAAATCCCAAAGAACCGAAAATATCCTCGGCCTCTTTTCTCAAACGGCTGAGCGGATGCGAACTGCCCTGCGATACCTTTTTCCCTGGCGCGGTAATGTCAATCCTTTCTTTTTTCGCGGCCACGGCCAACAGCTCTTTTTCAAACGCTATTTTTTTTGTCGCGAACAGCGTTTCAAGTTCCGATTTCAAACGATTCGCCTCTTTGCCCACTCTGATTTTTTCCTCCGCCGGCCGCTCCGCCAACGATCTTAAAACAGCCGTCAGTTCTCCTTTGCGGCCCAAATATGTCAGCCGGGCCTTTTCAAGGTCTTCCGGATTTTTCGCTTTTTCAATTTCGCTAAAAGCGATTTTTTTTAGCTCCGCGATGTTCATGACATTATGAAATTAAATACTCGTCGCCTGCCTGCGCGGGCGGACTTTTCGTTATCAAATACAATTCCAAAAAAATTACGCTGACGACAAGACCAATCATTATGGGCAAGCTCAAAATTTTTAAACTCTGCAAAAGAAGGCCGGCGGCCAAAACAAAAGCCAGCATCGCCGATCTGCGCAAAGTAATCTCAAAATCCTCACGCGATTTTTTTGAATTGAAAATTTTTTTCAGCGTCAAACTTGAAAAAATAAAAAAACAAGACAGGCCGATAAAAAAGCCGGCGTACAAAATCGCGAAACCAACCGACGCGATCCCCCGCGGCTCGGTAAAAAAAATAAAACCGAAAAAAGAAGCCCATCCCAAAATTGACGCCGTTCCGAAACCGAAAATATGAAGCCAACGCATAAAATTCAGCCGTTTTCCTATTGTCAAATCTGTCTTAAGTTTAGCAAATTTTCAGCAAAAAAACAACCCTTTGCCCTGAGGAATTC
>Ga0076100_104_pt1 | contig 24235 bp, 15 predicted proteins | sample RifGroC1_FD_68129 | JGI IMG/M metagenome (GOLD analysis project Ga0076100, IMG submission 68129) | Parcubacteria (Azambacteria) bacterium GW2011_GWC1_46_13
AGGGGTCCCCGAGAGAAAGGAGGCGGTGATGTCCATGGGCGTGGGATATTAAAAAAGACTGATGGACGAGACGTGGTAGTTGTCAGGAAAGCGGTAAAAATCAACTATTGATACGGAACGGAGGAAAAATGCCGGACTTTTCCGCGAATGCTCGGATCAAAAGCGAAGTTCTGAAACGGTAACCAGCAAAGCGCGTATTTTGTTTGAAACTTGGCTTCGTGTTTGAGCAAAAAAAGAAAAGGGGCTTGCTAAAAAATAGCAAGCCCCTCATCTTTTTTACAAGTTATTTTTGAAATCTCTCCGCCGCTTCCCACGCAAGCTCAAAGACGGAACGGAAAGTCCGGACTATGTCTTTATTTTCAATAATCACCCCGATAAGTTTTCCCCGCAGCGAGGAGATGGCCATCTTGTCGCCGAAAAGCGTGATGTCAACGCTAAGCGGAAATTTGTCTTTCGGAATGATTCTAAGTTCGTCAATCGGCGCGCTCTTTTTTCTTCCTGCGTAAACGCTTTTTCCAAATCGTCCTGGGAAAAAATCGCTTCAATCCGTTTATCCTTTGTCTGCAGAATCTCATCCTGAATCACATTCAGGCCTTCTTTGCCTTCGTAAAATCTGACTTTGGGCCGCTCTCCCGCGGTTTCAAACAAGGCGGCGAGTTGGGGCAGATGTTCAAGAAATTCTTTTTCCTTCTCCTTCAATTCGCTTTCTTTCCGTCGAATCAATCGGCCGAGCGACTGAGGATTCTCGGCCGTGAAATAACTTTTCTTCTCCTTTTCTATCTGACTGACCAAACCTTCCTTTGCCAGCGATTCCAAAATCACATAAGTCGTCGTCCGGTTGACGCCGGATTTTTTGCTTATTTCGGGAACGCCGGCCTGTCCCAATTCAAGCAAGGCAAGATACACTCTCGCCTCTTTTTCCGACAGGCCGATTTCCTGGAGTTGTTTTATCATGACTTTATTATACCATTTTTTCTTCAAATTTCAGAGACAAAAGTTTTGAACAGCCCTCTTCCATTGTCACGCCGTAAAGAACGTTTGACTGTTTCATTGTTTCCCTGTTGTGAGTTATGACGATGAACTGCGTCTTTTGGCCAAGTTCCCTGAGCATCTTTCCGAATCTCTGCGAATTGGATTCGTCCAAATGAGCGTCAATTTCGTCCAAAATTAAAAACGGCGGCGGGCTGACGGAAATGATGCCGAAAAGCAGGGCGATTGAAGTCAGCGCCCGCTCTCCCCCGGACATCGCGTGAATGTCCCGGACGTGTTTTCTCGGAAGATCAACCTTGATTTCAAGCCCCAGCTCCCGCTCTTTTTCTATCCCCTCCTCGACTTCCGTCATTTCTTCCGTATCCGGCAATTCAATCTCTTTGGTTTTATGCACAATTCTGAACGGCTTGATCTCGGCTTTGCCTCCGCCGAACATTAATTTGAAATATTTATCGAATTCCCCGTTGATGTTAACCAGCGCCGAAGAAAATTCTTTTTCTATTTTTTCCTCAAGATCGACTATCAGAACGTTCAACGACCCGATTGATTTTTCCAAATCACCCAGCTGAACGGTCAGAAATTCGTGACGCTGGGAAACTTCCTGATGCTCTTTCGTCACCTCGGTATCAATAGCGCCGATTTCGCCGAGTTCCCGCTTCAATTTCGCCATCCTCATTTCCAACTCTTCTTTTGAAGCACCCGCGGCGGAAATGCTTTGTGAATTTAAATCTTCAAAAGTCAATTCCGCCTCGGCGAGTTTTTGCTTCAAATCGGCTTCTCGCAATTGGAGTTTTTCAAATTCAATTTCCCAAAAACCGGTTTTTCCTTCCGGCTCCGACGCCTCTCTCCGTTTTTTGTCCAAAAGCATTTTCAAATTGAAAAATTGCTCTTTTCCGTGTCTTTCTTTTGTTCTAAGCTCAACGATATTTTGTTGAATCTTTTCGGCTTCTTCTTTAAGCGTGGCCAGTTTCTTTTGGATTTCTTCTTTTTTCGCGGACAAAACGGGATTTGCCTCCGGCTCCTCGCTTGGTCCTTTTTCCTCTTCTTTTTTTTCAAGTTCCAAAATGCCGGCGAAACGCTTTTCAAAAATCGCCAACGCCGCGGCAATCTTTTCTTTTATTAACTCTAACGAATCAAATGACAAAAGATGCCGCAATTCTTGCCTAACTTGATTCAAACTCTCTTTCACTTCGGAAATATTGAGTTGAACTTTCTGTTCCTTGATCCTTGATTCTTTATCCTTTATTCTTGCTTCTCTGTCCGCCTCCATCAATCCTTCAATCCGCCCGAGTTCCCTCTCCTCGCGGCTTTTTGACTGTTCCACGCCTCTTAATTTTTCTTCAAATTCGGTGAATGTTTGGAAAAAATTCGGCAGGCGCGATTCTTCTTCTTTAACACGGGCTTCAAGTTCTTCCATTTCTTTTTTAAATCGGTCAAAAATCGTTTTGGCTTCGTCTCTTTGGCTTTCGGCCTCCTGCCTCTCCTTCTTCAAATTCAGAAAAAACTCGGAAAAATAGTCCTTTGCCGTTTTTTTCAATTCTTCGGCGATCTCTTCCCTTTTTTGAAATTTTTTAACCTGTCTGGCCAGATACCTCAGATGCGGCTCAATTTCGGCGATCAGCGCTCTTGCCTTGTCCAAATTTATTTTCGTCCCTTCAAGTTTATGCTGAGCATCCGCCTTTTTGAGCTGATATTCCCTTAAACCGAGCGCTTCTTCTATTATTTCTCTTTTTTCCTGAGGGGAAGCGTTTAAAATCGCGTCGGCCGCTCCCTGATTGACCACGTTAAAGCCCTTAACGCCCAGATGCGCGGCCGCCAAAAATTCAACGATTTCTTTGAGCCGCACGAGATTTTTATTGAGAACGTATTCGGAAGTCCCGTCGCGAAAAATTTTTCTTGAAATTTCTATTTCCGAAAAAGCAACCGGGAAAAAACCGTCGGCGTTGTCAAGATAGAGGGACACCTGGGCTTTGCCCATCTGGGGCTTCTGGGGTGAACCGGCAAAAATCAGATCTTCGCCTTTTTTGGTTCTGATGTTCTTCATGCTTTGCTCGCCCAAAACCCACCTGAGAGCGTCGGCCACGTTGGATTTGCCGGAGCCGTTCGGTCCGACGATCGCCGTGATGCCTTTGTTGAATTCAAGCGCGGTTTTAACGGCAAACGATTTAAAACCGAAAAGTTCGAGTTTTTTTAGATACATAAAAAATAAATTTCAAAAAACGGAAAATAGAATCCGTAAAATCTTCCGCTTGTCATTTTTCTGTTTTCTATTTTCTAGATTCTACCCGCTTTAACGCTTCCTCCGCCGCGTTTTGCTGGGCGATCTGCTTTGAAGGTCCTTGGCCTTGTCCCATCAATTCTTTGTCCAGATAGACCCCGACCAAAAATTGTTTGGCGTGGTCCGGCCCCCATTCTTTTAAAACTTCGTAAGTCGGCGTCGCGCCAAATTTTTCCTGGGCCTCTTCCTGAAAAAGGCTTTTCGGGTCGCGATATAATTTTTCTTCCAAAATTTTCGGCAGTTCTTTCAAAACTATTTTTTCCACGAAATCTTTGCTCGCCCCGTATCCCCGGTCAAGATAAACGGCTCCCATCACGGCTTCAAAAGCGTTGGCCAAAATGTACTGCCGCCCCCTTCCGGTATCCTTGCTTTCTCCTTTTGAAAGCAAAAGAAAATCGCCGATTTCCAGTTCGGAGGCGATTTTAGCCAAAATTTGACTGTTGACAAGAGCGGCCCGCCAGCTGGTAAGCTCTCCCTCGGAGCGGTCCGGGTAAGTTTTATAAAGGTATTCGGTGACCGCCAATTCCAGAACCGCGTCTCCCAAAAATTCCAGCCGCTCGTTGTGAGGCAGTGAAAATGAAGGATTTTCGTTAAGATACGAACGATGAACCAGCGCTTGTTGAAGTAAATCTTTATTTTTAAAAACAATCCCTAAACTTTGTTCGAGTTTTGATAAATCCATCCCTGCAAAATTTTCAATTTTCAATTTTCAATTTTCAAATGTTTGGAAATTGGAAATTGGGAATTGGAAATTAACAAACCTAACAATTCTAATTATTCATCGGCTTTAGTTGCTTCGTTTTTTGACTCCTCTTTGCCCGATTCTTCTTTTTTATGCTCCTTCCCGGGTTCGCCGATTTCTTTATATATGGTGCCCAAGACGCCGTTGATGAATTTTCCGGACGACTCGCCGCCGAACGTCTTGGCCAATTCAATCGCCTCGTTAATCGCCACTTTGGGCGGCACTTCGTCGCGATTGCCGAAAAGAAGCTCGTGAATCCCGATCCGCAAAACGTTCCGGTCAATTATATTTATCTGATTAAGCGGCCAGGCGGGAGCGGCTTTTTCAATAATTTTATCAATCTTCGGCAGATTTTCCAAAATCCCTTTCACCAGCATCCAAATAAAATCCGCGTCCTCAATGCCTGGCGCGAATTCTTTGATGTTTCTTTCAACGATTTCGTTCAATTTTTCTTCCCGACAGCCATAAAAATCCCACTCGTACAGCGATTGAACGACAATTGAGCGAGAAAGATGTCTGTTGGCCATAGTTAGGTGTTAGGTTTCTAAAACCTATTTTTCCGCAATCTCTTTTTCTTTCGCTTTTTTCTCTTTTTTGTCCAATTTTGCCAAGACGTCTATAACCGCTTTGCCCTTGTAAGTTCCGCAGTTAAAACAAACTCTGTGCGGCAAGATATCCGCTTTGCATTTCGGACATTTAATCAGCCCCGCCTTGGCTAAAGCAAGGTGAGACCGCCCTCTGTTTCTTCTTGATTTCGTGTGTCTTTGTTTTGGTACTCCGCCCATAATTAGATGTTAAGTGTCAGGTGTTAGGTGTCAGGTGTTAATAACCTGAAACCTATAACCTGAAACCTATTTTCTCTTATATCCGGTTCCCGCCGGTATTAGTTTACCTATAATTACGTTTTCTTTCAAGCCGCGCAGTTTATCAACCTTGCCTTCGGTCGCCGCGTTTATCAGGACTCTCGGAGTTTCCTGGAATGAAGCGGCGGACAAGAAACTTTCGGTGGTTAAGGCGACTTTGGTGATCCCCAGAAGTAGCTGAACGGCCGTCGCCGGCTTTTTATTCGCCTCCTTGGCCAAATCGTTCTGTTCCAGGAATTTTGACTTTTCAAGCACGTCGCCCGGAGTCAAGTACGTGTCTCCGGCATCTTTGATCATCACCCGCGAAAACATCTGCCTGACAATCACTTCAACGTGTTTATTATTGATGCTCGCGCCTTCGGTGGTGTAAACCCGCTGTATTTCATTGACAATGTAGCGTTCAATCTCTCGGACGCCGGCAATATCCAGCAATTCCCGCAATTCAACGTGTCCTTCGCAAAGCTGCTGACCGACGGCTATAAGCTCGCCTTTTGAAACCCAAACGGCGCTGCCTAAAGGAATCTGGTATTCTTTAATTTCCTCTTTTTTCGTTTTCTTATCCTTTTCCGCGGCCGAAGACGAGGCGATTTTAATTACTTTGAATTTTCCTTTGTCAACGACTTCAACAACCGTCCCGTCAACTTCGGAAATTACCGCCCGGCTTTTCGGCACTCGCGCTTCAAAAATCTCAGCGACTCTCGGCAGACCCTGGGTGATGTCCCCGCCGCCGGCCACGCCGCCGGTGTGGAAAGTTCTCATCGTCAGCTGGGTGCCGGGTTCGCCGATGGCTTGCGCCGCGACGATGCCGACCGCTTCCCCTATGGCGACTAATTGATTTTTTCCCAAATCGTAGCCGTAACATTTTTGACAAACGCCGAATCTGTTCTTGCAAGCCATCGGGGAACGAAGATTCACTTCTTTGACGTCGGCGATTTTTTCAATTTTTTTGGAATCCCGCAACGTAATGATTTCTCCGGCCTTAACCAGCGTTTTTCCGTCGGCCGGATTGGCGATGTCTTTCAATGTTATTCTGCCGAAAAGTCGGGAATAGAACGGTTGTCCGAAATCTTCGCCGTCTTTTCGATAAAGAATAATTCCTTTCGCGTCTTTGCAGTCCTCTTCGTTAACGACGACATCCTGGGCGACGTCAACGAGGCGCCGCGTCAGATAACCGGCCGACGCCGTTCTTAAAGCCGTATCGGCCGAACCTTTTCTGGCGCCGTGAGTCGAAATAAAGTACTCCAACACGTTAAAACCCTCTTTAAAGCTGCTTTTTACCGGCAATTCAATGATTTCACCCGCGGGATTGACGACCAAGCCCTTCATTCCCGCCATCTGAACCGGCTGGCTCCAACTGCCTCTGGCGCCGGAATCAATGATGGAATACACCGAACCGTACTTGTCCAAAGAATTAGGGACTATTTTGGCAATTTGATTTTTAACGTTATTCCAAATTTCAATTACCCGATCCTTTCTTTCTTCGTCGGTCAAAAGTCCGCGCTCATATTGAGAACGGATTAATTCAACGGTTTTTTCCGCTTCTTTCATAATTTGCGGTTTTTCCGCCGGAATGTCCAGATCATTCATTCCCCAGCTGATGCCCGATTTCGTGGCGTATTCAAAACCGAGCTTTTTGACCCTGTCCAGCATCACGGCCATTTCTTCCATGCCGTATTTCTCGAAAATTTCTCCAATAATAACTCCGACCATTTTTTTATTGACGTCGCGATTGACAAATTCAAAGTCCTCCGGCAAGGCCTCGTTAAACAGCAAACGGCCGACCGACGTCTCGATAATTTGCATTCCTTTCTTTTTACTTGACTTTTGTTCTTCGGCGGCCGAAAGTTTTTTTGAACTCATTCTCACTTTTATCTTTGCTTTTAAATCAACGATTCCGAAACGATACGCGAGAATTGCTTCTTCCGGACTCGCGAAAATTTTTCCTTCTCCGGCGGCCCCTTCCTGAATTCTGGTCAAATAATAACAGCCCAGAATAATGTCCTGAGTCGGAATAGCGATCGGCTCGCCGGTTGCCGGCTTCAAGAGATTGCGGCTCGCGAGCATAATATCCTTGCATTCCGTTTGCGCCTCTTGCGAGAGCGGTAAATGGACGGCCATCTGATCGCCGTCAAAGTCGGCGTTGAATGCGCTGCAAACCATGGGATGAATTCTAATTGCGAAGCCCTCTATCAAAACCGGCCGGAATGCCTGAATGCCCAGGCGATGAAGAGTCGGGGCGCGGTTTAATAAAACATATCGATCTTGAATGACTTCCTCCAGAACCGCCCAGACCTCGTCCGGCGCTTCTTCAATCAAACGTCCGGCTCCCCTGATGTTGTGAGCCAGCTCGCGTTCAATCAATTTATTGATGACGAACGGTTTAAAAAGCTCCAAAGCCATTTTTTTTGGCAAGCCGCACTCGTGTAGCCGCAGTTCCGGGCCGATGACAATGACGGAACGTCCGGAATAATCGACTCTCTTTCCCAAAAGATTTTGGCGGAACCGACCTTGTTTCCCTTTTAGCATGTCGGCCAGCGACCTTAACGGCCGTTTTTGGGATATGGCCGCGGCGGCCGCTCCGGCCTGGCCGCGCCTTATGGAATTGTCAATCAGCGAATCAACCGCTTCCTGAAGCATTCTCTTCTCGTTGCGGGTAATCACTTCCGGCGCGTTTAATTCCTGAAGCCGTTTAAGACGGTTATTCCTGTTTATAACTCTGCGATAAAGATCGTTAAGATCGGACGTTGCGAACCGTCCGCCGTCAAGCTGAACCATTGGCCGTAAATCGGGCGGCAAAACCGGCAAAACCGTCATTACCATCCATTCCGGCCTTACGCCGGAACTCGTCAAACCGCGAATCAATTTCAACTGCTTTAAAATCTTTCTCCTTCCCGATTGAGGAGTTTCCTCGTATTCCTTTTCCAAATCGCGCCTCATTTCGCCCAAATTAATTTCGCTTAAAACGCCTCTCAACGCTTCGGCGCCGATGCCCGCTTCGAAAATCTGGCCGTATTTTAAACTCAAATTATGAAAATCCGGCTCCGAGAGAACTTTAAGCCGCCGCAAATTGTTCAGTTCGGATTTGGCCGCGTCTTTTGCTTTTTTCAATTGTTCTTTTTTAACGTCGCCTTCCGCGCTTTTCAGTTTCGATTTAAATTCCCGGTCAATTTCCTTCAATAGTTCCGCTTTCGCTTCTTCGTCAACTTTATTCACGATATAAGCGGCGAAATATATCACTCGCTCCAATTCGCTGACCGGCAGACCCAAAAGCAGGCCGATCTTTGAAGGGACTCCCCGGACGAACCAAATATGGCTTACCGGCGACGCTAATTTGATGTGCCCCATCCGCTCTCTTCGGACGATCGCGCGGGTCACCTCAACTCCGCACTTGTCGCAAACGACTCCTTTATAGCGAATCCTGCGATATTTGCCGCAATAGCATTCCCAATCTTTCTCCGGACCGAAAATCTTTTCGCAAAACAAACCGTCTTTCTCCGGCTTTTGAGTCCGATAATTTATGGTCTCGGGCTTCGTAACCTCGCCGTGCGACCACGTTAAAATTTCCTCTGGCGAAGCCAATTTTAATTTAAGTGCGTAAAAATCGGTTGGTTTGGTCATTTGCATAATTTATAAAATTACGAATTGATTTTTTGTTTTTCTTCCTCATTTTCTTTATCCTGTTTTCTCTCCCCGCCCACGCGCTCAACTCCAAGCGCCAGAGCTTTCAATTCATTTTCCAAAACGTCAAATGAGGCGGGAACGTTCGGGGTCTTGATTTTTTCGCCGCGGATAATGGAATCATACGCCGAAGAGCGTCCCAGCACGTCATCGGATTTGATGGTAATCATTTCCTGCAAAGTGTGCGCCGCGCCGTAACCCTCCAGTGCCCAAACTTCCATTTCCCCGAACCTTTGACCGCCGAATTGGGCTTTACCGCCGAGCGGCTGCTGAGTAATCAACGAATACGGACCGATCGAACGCATGTGAATTTTATCCTCCACCAAGTGATTCAACTTCATCATATAGGTATAGCCGACGGTGACTTTTTGATCAAACGGCTCGCCGGTCCGGCCGTCGTACAACCTGACCTTTCCATCCTCCGGCAGGCCGGCATTTTTCAATTCCTTTTTAATATCCTCCTCGGTCGCGCCGGCCAAGGCCGGAGTAATCGCGCGGTATTGCAGATTATGAGCCGCCCAACCCAAATGCGTTTCCAAAATTTGTCCGACGTTCATTCTTGAAGCGACGCCGAGCGGATTTAATATGACGTCAACGGGCGTGCCGTCGGCCAAGTAAGGCATATCTTCGCGAGGCATAATTTTGGAAATTACGCCTTTGTTGCCGTGGCGGCCGGCCAATTTGTCGCCGGCTGAAACTTTCCTCAACTGAGCCACCTCAACTTGAATTGTCTTAATCACTCCCGGTGCGAGCTTATCGCCATGTTCGACGGAAAAAACTTTCACTCCCACGATCCGGCCCCTTTTGCCGTGAGGCAATGTCAAAGAGGTGTCTTTAACGTCCCTGGCTTTTTCTCCGAAAATCGCCCTCAAAAGCCGTTCCTCGGGCGTCAGGTCTTGTTCGCCTTTCGGAGAAATTTTTCCGACGAGTATGTCGCCTGAGCCGACTTCGGCGCCGATTCTGATGATTCCTTCTTCATCGAGATTCTTTAACTTTTCTTCGGAAACGTTCGGAATGTCGGGCGTGGTGAGTTCCGGCCCCAATTTGGTATCCCGGATGTCAACGGAAAAATCTTCAATGTGTATTGAAGTGAACCGATCGTTTTTCAGCAATCTTTCGGAAATAATAATGGCGTCTTCAAAATTGGCGCCGCTCCAGGAAATAAAAGCGGCCAAAATATTCTGTCCCAGCGCCAAATGGCCGTTTTGAGTCGAGGCGCCGTCGGCAAGAACGTCTCCGGCTTTTACTTTTTGTCCTTTTTTAACAAGCGGCTGTTGGGAAATGCAAATTGCCTGATTGGATCGCAAAAACGCGTGCAAAAGATAACTTTTCTCGTTTTTTGTTTTAGAATTTCGAATTCTGATCTCCGAGGCGTCCACTTTTACCACCTCGCCGTCCTCCCCGGCAATGGCCACCTGGCCGGAATCCATGGCGGCTCGCGCCTCAACGCCGGTTGAAACCAGCGGCGCCTCCGGCTGGATGCAAGGAACCGCCTGGCGCTGCATGTTTGAACCCATCAACGCGCGATTCGCGTCGTCATGTTCCAAAAACGGGATCAAAGAAGTGGCCACGCTGATTGATTGATACGGAGAAACGTCAATGAGATCGATTTCTTCGCGGCGAACGGTACCCGGTTTTCCTTTCACTCTCGCTTCAACCATTTCATCAATAATGTAATCATTCTTGTCCCGCAAAACGCCGCCGTGAGCGATATTGTATTGTTCTTCTTCAAGAGCGTTAAAATAAACGAGCTCTTTTGTAATTTTGCCCTTTTTGACTTTAAAATAAGGCGTTTCCAAAAAACCGTATGGATTCAGACGGGCGTAACTGGCAAGATGCCCCACCAAACCGATGTTCGGCCCTTCCGGCGTTTGAATCGGACAAATCCGGCCGTAATGGCTGGCATGGACGTCGCGAACTTCAAAACCCGCCCTTTCTCTGGTCAAACCGCCGGGCCCCATCGCCGAAATCCGTCGCTTGTGTTCAAGCTCGGACAAAGGATTTACCTGATCCATGAATTGGGCCAATTGCGAAGACGTGAAAAATTCTTTCACCGCGCCAATCAGCGGCCTGATATTTATCAATTGAGCCGGCGTCAAAGTTCCGATGTCAAGCGTGGACATTCTGTCTTTAACGACGCGCTCCATTCTGGTCAAACCAATCCTGACTTTATTCTGTAAAAGCTCGCCCAGGGCTCTCACCCGTCGGTTGCCTAAATGATCTATGTCGTCCGGTTTGGCTTCGGGGTTCTCGTTCAACCGAATGATTTCTTTAATAATCAAAACAAGATCTTCGGGCCTGAAAATCCTGTGTTCGCGCGTCAGCGGAGTTTGAATTCCGAGCCGCTGGTTCAATTTATACCGTCCGACTTTCGCCAAATCGTACCGCTCAAAACTGAAGAACATCGCTTCAATCAGCTGTTTCGCGCTATCAATGGTGGCCAGATCGCCGGGACGGATTCTTTTGTAAATCTCAACAAAGCCGTCGGATTTGCTTTTGGTCGGATCTTTGGCCAACGTCGCGGAAATATAATCAAAATTTTTACCGGCACTCTCGGCTTTGAACGGCTTCTTTATCTCTTCGTCGGTTTCATAACCGAAAGCCCTTAAAACCGCGGTTACGGGAATTTTTCTCTTGCGATCGATTTTTACCGAAATCACCCCCTGGGAATCGGTTTCAAATTCAAGCCAGGCGCCGCGATTAGGGATCAATTTCGCGCCGAAAAGTTTGCGGCCCTTAAAATATTCGGCGGAGAAATAAACGCCGGCGGAACGAATCAATTGGGAAACCACGACTCTCTCGACGCCATTCACGATAAAAGTTCCCCGAGGCGTCATTACCGGAAAATCTCCGAAGAATATTTCTTGCTCCTTGATCTCCCCGGTTTTTTTATTCACCAATTTTATCTTCATCCTCAAAGGCGCTTCGTAAGAAAGGCCGCGGTTTCTGACCCGCTCCTCGTCGTATTTTGGCTCTTCAAAATAATAATCCTGAAACCAAAGCTCAAGCTCCTTTCCTGTATAATCTTTAATGGGCGAGATTTCCTCAAACAACTCGGTCAGACCTTCTTTTATGAACCAATTGTAGGAATTTTGCTGAACTTCAATCAGATTCGGCAAAGGCAGAACTTCTGAAGAAAGATGAGAAAATCTTTTTTCTTTGGGAAAAAATTGAGACATAAAAATAAATAAAGCCCTAATGATCCGCGTTTTTAGGGATTTAAAATTTAAATTATTTTATTTAATAAAATAAAAAATATTTATAAACAGACGCCTGATTTTCCACAATAAACGAAAAACAGGCGACTGATTTGGAGTTCGACTTAAGCGTTTTTTATTTTAATCCTTTTCCAAAAATCTGTCAAGCCCCCGCGCCCATTTAAGGCGTGGGGGCGAAAAACGCGCGAAAACGGCGCTTATTACTTTGTCTTCGGCATTATCTCGGATTTTGGCTCCGATTCCGGAGCGGGCTCGGTGGGTGGAGCGGGCGGCGCGGGCTGCTGGCCCATGTTGTGCAAGGCCGGATTGCCGGCTTTGAGATTCTCAAGAATTTGAGCAACTTCTTTGTTGTCGGGGTTCAGCTCTTTGATTTTTTCGAATTCGGCGACGGCTTTATTCTTAAAGCCCCGCTTGTCGTAAACAAGCCCTAGAAAATAGCGGCCGTTGGAATAATCAGGATTAACGGCAACCGACTCTTCAAATTCCGCCTGAGCTTTTTCAAGCTGGTTGTCGTTATAGTAAAGACGTCCAAGCTGGAAAAGCGCGCCAATATCTCCGGGAGCGAATTTCTTGGCATCCTGAGCTTTCTCGATTGCCTTGGCCGTGTCGCCCGTTCTTTCATACAATTGCGAGAACAAATAATGCGCCGGAACGTAATCGGATTTCAAAGCGATTGATTTTTCGAGGGCCGCTTTTCCGGAATTCAGAAGTGCCTCCTTTTCTTGTTTTAGCGCCGCCTCTTTTTCTTCGTCTTTTTTCTCCGCTTGGGCCAAAGCGGACAAAGTCAAATCAGTTCTGTCGGCCGCGGCCAGATGCGTCCGCGCGATATCGAGCTGTACCGAAGGACTTTGAGGATTGCGCTTAAACGCTTCTTCATAACTCTGAACCGCCTGCTTGTCGGCTCCGTCCGCGAACAGAATAATGTTCTCATAAACGGAACCTTGCGTCCACAGATTATAAAAATTTTCCTTATCCAACTGCGCCGCCGCCTGCGCCGAATTGACGGCGTTTGCTATGGCGGTTTGAAGCTGGGCTTGAATTTGCGTCTGAGTCAGGGTTTCGCTCGGCTTTTGATTCACGATCTTGCCGATTTGAATCAAAAATACCTGAGCCAAAGCTCTTAAGAAACTGCTTTTGTTGGGATTCAAATTGACCGCCCGGCCGAAATTGTTTATGGAATCGTCCGTTTTTTCAACGTCGCCCGAAAACGCGATCGCCCTGCCGTAATAAATTTCGGCAATATAATTTTTTGCCTCAAAGTAAAAGACGTATGCCGAAAAAGTCATCAATAATATAATCGCGAGGGACACGATCAAAGCCCGCTGAGGCGAGGTTAAAATCGAAATTACGCTCCAACCGTTCTTCTTGGAGCCGGCCGCGGAAGCAACCAAAACGGCCATGGCAAAAAACCACGCTATTCCCAGAGTATAATTAAACGGATACAGAAACAGCAAAATCAGCAAAAATAAGCCGCCGCTTACTCCAAAAATCACCCCCAATTCCAAACTTTGTCCGTCTTTCACGGCGACGTCAACCGGCGTTTCTTTGAATTTTTTGGCGGCCGCCCGGAACGCGGTCCAGATAAAAGCAAGAATGAGAAGAGCGAAAGCCGCGGTTCCGAGATATCCGCCGGTCGCCAAAATCGTCGGCCAAAATGCGGAGCCCTGATTGAACGTCAGAAGCCACAAATTGGTGGCGTTTAAAGAAGCCGAGCGGTGCGAAAGATAATCGTTTACGAACGTGCCGGGCCCCGAACCCAGGAAAGCGCCGCGCCAGCTCTGATCCGCGACCTTGCCGGCGATTTCCATCGTCGCGTCGTAAGTCGGCTTGATTTCCACGGCGAAATTCAAAAAATTGCCGATCGGCGGCTTGGCCAGCAAGAGAAGAAACGCGATCACGAAAACCGCGATGGGCAGAGAAAGCTTTTTAATTGAGAATTCTGAAGCGCCCTTCGTTTTGGCCAGATGCAGTTCGCTGATAAAACGATAACTGATGAGAAAAATCATCGCCAAAACCAATCCGAACCAAACCGGCCAAAAACCGATCAAAATCACGTGCGCGAGAAAAAGCGCGGCCGCGACGTACAGAATTATTTTTGATTTCCCGGCAAACATCTGACTGGCCAGCATTATGACCGCGGTAATCAAAGCAAGACCGAAGAATATCGCCAGAGCGTTCGCCGTTCCGACCGAGTTAAAATCAATGACGCGGCTGAAATCCCATGGCAACAGGAACGCGCCGAACAAAGAGCCGCTCAAAAAATGCAGCATTTGAAAAACCGCCAGCAAAATGGCCGACGACAAAAATACCCAAATGCTTTTCAAAATATAATCGCCGGTTCTCAAAAGAACGCTTGCCAAAAAGAAAATAAGGGCGAAGGTCAGCAAACTCGGAAAATTGTCTATTCTCCCGAACAGATCGTAAAAACTGTCCAGCGAAAAAGCGGAAAGATACGCCGAAACGCCGGAAACGATTACAAAGAGCCCGACCGCCGGAGCGATCAAGCTTTTCGGCCAGACGAGCTTTCCTTCAGAAAGCGTTTTGGCCAGCCAAAAAACGAAACCTAAAATGGCCAAAAACGCCACCGCGGCCTGTTTATTGATCCCGACCGGATCCGCGGTCCACGGCAAAAACATAATCGGCGCCAAAAAAATTAAGGCGCAAAGGCAGCACTTGCTTATCTTTTCCCAAATTGTTGTTTGGTTCACCCCGTTAGAAATTTGTTCAGTCATAATTTATTGACACTCTATGTCCCCGTTAGTAATCCGATAGAATTTCTAACGGGGTTCATAATTTATTCTTTTATTATTTATTTAAAAGGTAATGATACTGATAATAATTATATAGACAACCGCCGATTATTGCAATAAAGTTATCCACAGGCGACCGCTAAAACTGTTACCGCAAATACAACGCTTTTGCTTTATTGTGTTCATCCAGCGTTTTTGAAAAAACCGTTTCTCCGTCCGGCTTGGAAAGATAAAACCAATAATCCGACTCTTGGGGGAAAATCGCGGCCTCAATCGCGGCCAATCCCGGATTGGAAATCGGCCCGGGCGGCAGGCCTTTGTATTTATAAGTATTGTAAAAAGAATCAATGTCCAAATCATCCCTGTAAATCGGATAACAACCCTTAAAATCGGCCGATTTCGCGTAACATATCGTCGCGTCCGCCTGCAAAGGCATTCCGACCGCGAGGCGTTTCCACAAAATTCCGCTCACGATCGCCCTGTCCGGATCTTTTGCGACTTCTTTTTCAATCACGGAAGCCATCGTCACCGTCTCATGAATTTTTTTGTTTTGTCTTTTAATTTCTTCTCTTAAATTTGAGGAGAGCTTTTTGTCAAAATTGTCGAGAAATTTCCTGAAAATGTCGTCAGCCGAAGATTTTTTGAAAAAATTATAAGTGTCCGGAAATAAAAATCCTTCCAAACTTGCGTCATCGGGCGAATCGGCTAAAAATGAAAATTCATCCTTATAATCGCCCGCTTTCGGCAAATCGTCCCCGATTTTAAAACCGCTATTCTCAAAACGGGAAACGATTTCTTTAAAAGTGACGCCTTCGGGAACGGTGACTCTCACTTCTTGCGAAATTGCCTTGCCGGAAATTAAAATTCCGACAATTTGAGGAATATTCATTGCCGGGGTTAATTCATACTCCCCCGCCTGGAATCGCTTCTCCGTATCGGAGAGCCATGCGTAAATCTCAAAATAAAAATCATCGCCGATGATTTTTTCGTCTTCCAATTTTTTTGCGATCTCCTTCACGCCCTGTCCGGGCAAAACGGCAAACGCCTTTTTTGGGGCGGAAGCCGGCCCGAGCGGAGTTTTTACGTTTTGAAGAAAATAAAAATAACCGGCCGCGGCGGAAACCGCGATCGCGACGACAATAATTAAAATCAAAATCAAAATTTTATTCCTCATCTTTCTCAAATTCTATCTGCCTGACTCTTATGCTTTGAATCAAACCGATGGCCAAAAAATTCATCAAAAGATTAGAGCCGCCGTAACTGACAAAAGGCAGCGAAATGCCGGTGATCGGCAAAATACCCAAATTCATGCCGATGTTAACGAAACCGTGCGTTAAAATTAAAATCATGAAACCGGAAATAAAAAACTTGGAAAAGTTATTGCTGGCCGAAAGGGCGGATTTCGCCAATCGCCAAAAAATAAAAGCAAGCAACGAAATAAGAAAAAGAACTCCAAAGAAACCCCATTCTTCCGCGATCGCGGCAAAGATAAAATCCGTGTGCTGTTCCGGAAGAAAATTCAACTGCGACTGCGTGCCGCGGCCGAGGCCTTTTCCAAGCCAGCCGCCGGAACCGACGGCAATGGTTGATTGCAAAATATTATAACCGGCTCCCAAAGGATCGCTCTGGGGGGAAAGAAAACTTGAAAGACGCTCGCGCTGATAATTGTGCAAAACATACGACCAGCCGAAGAAAGAAACAACAAGCAAAAGCGAAACCAAAACAAGGAAATGCTTTGCTTTTAGTCCCGCGATCGCCAGCAAGCCGAGCCAGATGAAAAATAAAATCGCGGCCGAACCGAAATCCGGCTGAACAAGCACGAGAAGCAAAGGAAGGGAGACGTAAATTCCGGAAACGATAAAATGATGCCAGCGATAAATCTCGGTATGCCGCGCGGAAAAATATTTCGCCAAAGTTATTATCAAAACAAGTTTGACCAGTTCGACTGGCTCGAAAGCGACGCCGCCAAAGCGAAACCACGCGAGCGATCCCCGAATGTTCGATCCGAATATAAACAAAAAAAGCAACAGAACAACCGCGAACAAATAAATTCCGAGTACGGAAGAAGAGTAATTTTTGAAAATCCGGTAATCGAAAAAACTCACGGCCAGCATTACAAAAAAGCCGATGGAAAGCCAGATCAATTGCTTTTCAAAAAAAGCCGACCCGGAATTTCCCGCGCTGTAAACGGTCAAAAGTCCAAGGCCGCTTAAAAGAAAAACCGCGGCAATCAAAAGCCAATCAAGATGTTTTATCGTTTGGGTGATATTCATGCTCGCAATTACTCGCCGAACCGTTTTAAAAATGTTTCCTGCAGAAAAACGTTCGTTTCCGCCTCCGCCTCAACGTTCTTAACGTCGCCTTCAAACGGATAAAACCAAATCACCTTAAAATATCTTTCTTCTCCCGCGATCAAAGTCCTCATCTCGGTTTTATTAATCGCGATCGGCGCGTTATTTTCGCCAAGCAGCACGACATTGACCCCGATCTTGTCAAAATCATAAGGGGTGTCGTTAAATACCGTTCCCTCCGCTTTGCTGAAACCGGTTTCGCCGGCCGCGGCCGAAGTTCGGCTGTAAAATTTATTTTTTACGCTCAAACGGAGTTCTCCGAAATCTTCCAATCGCTCCCATTGCTCGTCGGAGTAAGAAAAGCTCACCCTCGCCGGCTTTCCTTTCGCCTCAACCAGCGGCTCAATTACGTACTTTGACTGACCCGGGAGAATGAAGGATTTGCCGCTTTTTTGGCCAATCTCGTTTCCGGCGCCGTCAATCAATTTAAAAGTATAAGAGAAACTCTTTGCCCCGTATCTTAAATTCAAATTTCTTATCCTCACCGCCGCGTCGTAAAAATTTTCTCTGGAAGAAAAAAAATAAGTTTTTGCCGTTTCCAGCGGCTTTAATTCTTTTTCCTCGCACGCCGTCGCGCACGGCCCTCCGCAATCAATGTCTTCCTCGCCCTGATTTTGAATTTTGTCAAAACAACTTGCCGGCGAACGGAAGGCGAAATAAAATCCGCCGCCGATAAAAAATAATATGCCTAAAAAAAATATGGCGATAATGACCTGTTTTTGAGTCCGAGTATCCATTTGTTTTAAGTATAAATGGCTTTTAAAAAAAATTCAATCAATATTTGTCAATAAAAAATCCCCCCGATACCTACTTTCCCGCTCGAAATGCTCAAGCAGTATCATCGGCGCCGGGCGCTTTCACTTCTCTGTTCGGAATGGGAAGAGGTGGTTCACGCCCGGCTATGGTCGGGAGGAAATCAAAAATTAAAAACTTCTTTTGTTTTGTATCTAATGTGTCGGGACAGATTTCGATCTATTAGTACTGCTTGGCTTAATCCGTTGCCGGACTTACACCTGCAGCCTATCAACGTGGTCATCTCCCACGGATCTAAACGATGCCTAATCTTGGGAGGGGCTTCGCGCTTATATGCTTTCAGCGCTTATCCCTTCCGAACATAGCTACCGAGCAATGCCCCGGGCGGGACAGCTCGTACACCAGAGGTTCGTTCACTCCGGTCCTCTCGTACTAGGAGCGACTTCCCTCAAGCATCAACGCCTGCGGCAGATAGAGACCAACCTGTCTCACGACGGTTTGAACCCAGCTCACGTATCTTTTTAATTGGCGAACAGCCAAACCCTTGGGACCTTCTCCAGCCCCAGGATAAGATGAGCCGACATCGAGGTGCCGAACCGCATCGTCGATATGGACTCTTGGATGCGACTAGCCTGTTATCCCCGGAGTAGCTTTTGTCTGATAATCTCTGGCCTTTCTACAAAGAACCATCGGTTCACTAAGTTATACTTTCGTAGCTGCGCGGCATATACGCCTTGCAGTCAAGCCGGCTTATGGCTTTACCCTATCACTCCGATTTCCATCCGGAGTTAGCCGACCTTAATAAACTCCTCCGTTACATTTTAGGAGGATAGCGCCCCACCAAAACTGCCCGCCAGACACTGTCCCCCGGCGTTTTCATCATCGGGGTTAGATTTAAAGTCCTGAAAGAGTGGTATTTCACTGACGGCTCCATCCGCCCCGAAAGGCGAACTTCAAAGCCTCCCACCTATTCTACGCATCCAGAACCTTAAGCCAATATCAAGTTGCAGTAAAGCTTCCGGGGTCTTTTCGTCTTGCCGCAGGTAGGGGGCATCTTCACCACCACTGCATTTTCACCGGGCTCCTCGTTGAGACAGTCCCCCAGTCGTTGCGCCATTCCTGCGGGACATAACTTACATGCCAAGGGATTTCGGTACCTTAGAACGATTATAGTTATCGCTGTCGTTCACTGGGGCTTCGGGCATCAGCCTCTCCGCGTCATTGATATAATCTCAAATACAAAGAGACATCTACCGTTAACCTTCCAGCACTGGACAGGCGTCACCCCCTATACATCCTCTTGCGAGTTAGCAGGGAGCTGTGTTTTTGATAAACAGTCGCTAGGGGTACTTTAGCTGCGCCCCGCCTAAGCGGGGAAGACATATTGCGAACTTACGTCTAGCTTTTTTGCCGAGTTCCTTAACGAGGAATCACCCGTTCACCTCGGGCTTCTCGCCCAACCTACCTGTGTCGGATTGTGGTACGGTCGCCTCCAATCACCGGCATTCGCCAATACGGATTGCTCCGAAAAAGCAAAAACACCGGAATAACGAGGGTTTTCTAGGTAACCGATTGGCTGAAATTTTCTTGATTGCTCAAAAATTTTCTCAATCTCCGATGTTAACGACTTTCCGGATTTGCCTGGAAAATCCATCAAAAACCAAGAACGCGAATCCAATAACGCGCCTCAACCTTCAAATTACGTCACCCCATTTTATCCCGCATTGCTGCGGGATAGATTGAAGGCGGGGCCGGAATATTAACCGGCTGTCCGTCAGCTTCGCCTTTCGGCATCGCCTTAGGCCCGCCTAACCCTTGGCTGATTTACATTGCCAAGGAAACCTTAGGTTATCGGTGGTCCGGTTTTTCACCGGACTTGCGGTTACTCATGCCAACATTCTCACTTCTTTACGCTCCACAGAACCTTCCGGTTCTGCTTCACTGCATAAAGAACGCTCTCCTACCACGTACTTCGCTTGCGCGAAATACATCCATATCTTCGGTACCGAGCTTAGCCCCTATACATCTTTGGCGCAGTCCGCCATATGGTAGTGAGTTGTTACACACTCTTTAAAGGATGGCTACCTCTAAGCCAACCTCCTACCTGTCTCTGGCGGGCCACTTCCTTTACACTTAGCTCGAATTTAGGGACCTTAGATGATGGTCTGGGCTTTTTCCCTTTTGTCTAAGGAGCTTCGCCCCCTTAGACTTACTCCCTGAGCATTTGTTTTCGGAATTCGGAGTTTGATTGGACTAAGTAGCTTTCGCATCTCAATCCATCCAGTGCTCTACCTCCAAAAACGGGAACTCAGAGGCTAGCCCTAAAGCTATTTCGGAGAGAACCAGCTATTACCAAGCTCGATTAGCTTTTCACTACAACCCCCAGCTCATCCGAGAGCGTTGCACGACTCACCGGTTCGGACCTCCTCACAGTATTACCCGTGATTCATCCTGGCCAGGGGTAGCTCGCTTGGCTTCGGGTCGTATATGCGCTACAAATCGCCCATTTAAGACTCGGTTTCCCTTTGCTTTCGTCGTTTTTTAAGCGACTTAAGCACGCAACGCACATACACTCGTTGGCTCGTTCTGCAAAAAGCACGCCGTCATCCCAAACGCCCTTGCGGGCGGAGGGACTCCGACTCTTTGTAAGCCTTATGGTTTCAGGTTCTATTTCACTCCCCTCACCGGGGTTCTTTTAACCTTTCCCTCACGGTACTAGTTCACTATCGATCACAAAGAGTATTTAGCCTTGGGATTATAGTCATCCCGGCTTCCCACGGGGCTGTCGTTCCCCGCGGTACTTAAGAACAATGACTGAGAGACAAAACAATTTTCATTTACGGGACTATTACCCTCTTTGGTCGCCCTTTCCAGGGACGTTTAATTAACCGTTTTGTTTTTTAACTCTCTTGAAAATCAAATCTTGCGACTTAAACCTCAAACGTCATTGCCTTGCAACCCCCGCCGCGCTTCGCTTGCGCGTCGCGCAACGGGTTTAGGCTCTTCCCTTTTCGCTCGCCGCTACTAAGGGAATAATTCAGCTTATAGCTTATAGCCATTAGCCGACGGGGAAAACCCCGAAAGCTATGAGCTAAAAGCTAAAAGCTGATGTTTTTTCTTTTCCTCCGGGTACTGAGATGTTTCACTTCCCCGGGTTCGCTTCTTCCGACGTTACTCGAAAGATGTCCCGCATTGAATTGCGAGACGGGTTGCCCCATTCGGAAATCCCCGGATCAAAGGTTGCTAAGCACCTCCCCGAGGCTTATCGCAGCCACGCCGCGTCCTTCATCGCCTCTTTGTGTCAAGGCATCCACCATAGGCTCTTAATAACCTGTCCCGACACATTAAATACAAAATTTAAACGAAAAAACTTCCGTTAATAAATTGTCAAAGTTCTCAATGAATTCAAGAAAATAAAAAACCGCTTTAAGAAGCGGCGACTAAAAAACTTCGGAATTTGCCCGCTTCTTTTATATCAAGTTTTAATCTTCTGTTTACTCATTGTTCTTCCATTATAGCTACGCGAAAAATGTTGTCAAGTCCCCAAACAAAAACACTCCTTCCAAGGAGTGTTTTTGTGAAAAAACATTTCAATGTCGTTTATGAACGACTGCCCATGTCCCGCCGAACTTTCTCAATCAGCTGAGACGCGTAGTCCTTTCCTCCCAAACCGAAGGCCAAACCGCCGGCTATCGCGAGCATGGCGACCAATCCGGTGATGAGGGTATTGATTAAAGCTGGAGCGATGCCCAGCTGTATCAAAGCGGCCAGAAAAGCAAAGACGAAAATCGCCCAGCGCGTCAAAGTCGCCAAAAAATCCGCGGAAGCCAAACCCGCGGCCGACACGGTCGCCTTGACGATCCGATGCAGAACGTTGGCCAGCAAAACCGCCGCGAGCATAATCACGACCGCGATGATGATGTTCGGAACGTACAAAAGAACATCCCGCAAAAATTCCGAGACCTGGAACAACTGCAAGATTTCGGTTACGGCCAAAAGAAAAACTATTATGAAAAACCACTTAATCAAAGCACCCACAAACGCGCCGGAATCCAAGCGAAGTCCGGCTTTTTCAAGAATTTCTTTGGCACCCATCTTTTCAAGCAATTGATCAACTTTAAACATGTCGACGAGCTGTTTTACTAACTTAGCCAAACCGATGGCTATAATCCAACCGATGGCGAAGACAATAATCGCGCCAATAATATTGGGCACAAAGCTGATAACCGCCGCTCCTGATGCCTGAAAAGAAGAGGTTAATATTTCTAACCAATTTAACATTTTAATGAAAGCAAAAAACCAAAATTTGATTCCTTGCTTGATTATAATTTAATTGACCTTTTTTGCCTTTTATCAAAGGCAAAATATGAAATTTATGCTAATTATCGACCATTTAAATTATACCACAATCTCGGCGGCGATGGAACATCTCTTGTGGATAACTGACCCCACAAGTCCTAAAGGACTTGTGGGTCATCCTGAGGACGAAGCCCGAAGGATCTCGGAGAACTTAAAAAAACTCCGTTCTTTACGAACGGAGACAAATCTCACCTCATTATTTTATTATCAACGGCTGAAATTCTTTACCGAGCGAATCGGCCAGGGCCTTGTTGGTTACGGCACCGTTATAAATCTGAATTCCTTTTTTAATATCGCCGCAACTTTTGAGCGCTTCCATGTTTAATCTTTGATCGATAAAACATTTCGCTAATTTCGGCAAATAAGAAATCACCGCTTCCGATAGCGCGTTTGTGGAGCTTCTCGGGACCGAGCCGGGCAGATTCGGAACGCAGTAATGAATGACTCCTTCTTCAACGTAAACGGGCGCGGCAAGCTTCGTGGTTTTTGAAGTTTCCGAACAGCCCCCCTGGTCTATCGCCACGTCCACCAGCACCGATCCCTTTTCCATGGACGCGACCATCTGCCGGGTGATGATTTTCGGAGCGGACGCGCCGTGAGCCACGGCCGCCAGTATCAAAAGATCCGATTCGGCAACCGCTCTCCGCAAACTTTCCGGATCCGGCTCGACTATCTCAAAACAATAATGTTTTCTCATTTTATCGAGCGCCTGTCGGTTCTTGTCAAACGCGCGGATACGAGCGCCCAAAGACCCAAGCCAGTGCATCGCCGCCCTGCCGACCGTTCCGGCGGCGCCGACAATCGTCGCGGTCGCGTCCGAGATTAAAATTCCCTTTCCGCCGTTTTCCGATTTCAAATAATGCATTCCCGCCTGGGCCGCCAAGCGTCCGGCGATTGAACTCATCGGAGCGAGAATCGGCCTTGAACCCTCGTCATCCTCAATCATTTCAAACGCGACTGCCGTAATGTTTTTCTCCCGAATCACTTCCGCGAGATCGGGATTCGCCGCCAGATGCAGAAAACAGAAAACAATCTGATCGTCAACCAATAACCCGCACTCATCCGGCATCGGCTCTTTCACTTTTACGATTAAATCAGACCATCCGTAAAGAGCGAATGGATGCGGCAAAATCTGCGCGCCGACGGAGCGATATTCCTCGTCGCCGAAGCCGCTTAAACTTCCGGCCCCGGTTTCAACGAAAACGACATGGCCTTCGGCCGTCAATTTTTTGACACCGGCGGGCGTCAACGCGACCCTGCCTTCGCCGTTCTTTATTTCTTTGGGAATTCCGATTTTCATTTCTGCTCCTCATTTTCCAGCCATTTTTAAAATTTTTAAAAAGCTTATTCACTATAATACGCCGAAAAAGCTAAAATGTCAAATGGATGTTGTGGTTCAATACCTTGGAACCATTCCTGCTAAAATATGAGAATGTACACAACATACAATCGTCTGCCTCGGATTCGTATGGAAGCGGTGCGGCTAGGCCCGGGCCAGAATGTTGCCCCAAAACAGCCAATTAATTCCAACGAGATCATCGAGACCAGAACATTCTCCGAATGCTCTGGATCCGGTAATCGTCCGGCGTGTTCTCGATTTGCGAGCTGAGCGAGATCAATGTGCCGAGATTATTCATTGGCGACTTAGTCAGGAAGGTATTGTGGTCAGTATTTCTTCGGTGAAACGAGTGCTTCGGCGGCATGGGATGTCCAAGTATTCCAAATGGAAGAAGTGGCATCAATATCCGGTCAGGCCAATGCCCGAGAAGCCGGGATTTCTTGTGGAAATTGATGCTGTCCATGAGGGAGCGCCGGATGACCGCCTGTCCGCGTATGCTCTGATTGACGTGTGCTCGCGCTGGGGATATGCGGAACCGGTATTGAGAGTGAACAGCAGACAAACCAGCCGCTTTCTTCACGAGGCAAGGCATATTGCTCCGTTTCCGTTCAGGACTATCCAAACTGATCATGGCTCAGAGTTCTCGAAATGGTTCACCAAGATTGCCATTCATGACGGAATGAGCCATCGGCATACGAGAGTAAGAACTCCCACTGACAATGGTCATGTGGAGAGATTCATTCGGACATTGCAGGATGAATGTTTGCACAAGATACCGAGAGATTTTAAGGTTTGGCAAAAAGAAATACCGGGGTTTATCCGGTACTACAACACAGAGAGGCCGCACATGGGAATTAATTTCAAGACACCGATCCAAATCATTGAAGCGGTTCCAAGCTATTGATTAGAAAACA
>Ga0076100_129_pt1 | contig 16698 bp, 12 predicted proteins | sample RifGroC1_FD_68129 | JGI IMG/M metagenome (GOLD analysis project Ga0076100, IMG submission 68129) | Parcubacteria (Azambacteria) bacterium GW2011_GWC1_46_13
ACCGGAGTAATGCCGAAATCCTCATCAACTGAAGCAAAAATAAATGCCGTAGCATTTCTCATAAGCTCGTACTTATCTTCATCGCTTACTTCTCCAAGATATTCGATTCGTGATTCGTTATTCGTGATTCGTGATTCGCTTTCGATATCGAGGCCTCCAAAACTTCGCCCGAAGATTTTAAGAGGAAGTTTAAGTTTTTCAAAAGTTTTGATTATCAGCTCAATCGAAAGGCAGGGAATTTTGTCGTTTGAGACGCTGGTCGGAATTTTTTTTACCGCGGCTTTGGCGATCGGTCTTTTGATTATCCCCGAGGAACATCTTTTGGAAAGTTTGTTCGGCGACATTGCCAAAATCGGCTATTTAGAAATTTTGGAGACGGCCTTGCTCGGTTTTTTGATTTTATTTTTTATCGTTTTTTTCTTTCGGGAGTTTTCAAAAATCACTTTTTCCTCCGACTTGGCCTGGGGCGAAGGACTTAACGTCAACCGTTTGAATTTGGCGTTCCTTCTGCTTTTGGCCTTGAGCGTCGCCATGGGTATCAAAATCATCGGCGCTCTTTTGATGGGTGCTCTGATAATTTTACCGGCTTCCGCCGCCAAAAATGCCGCCGGAAGTTTGAAGGGTTTGACCTTGCTTTCAATTATTTTTGGTTTGATAAGCGTTTTCGTAGGCCTGTTTCTGGCCGGCGCGTTTCAATTGCCGCCCGGGCCGATGGTGGTCATGGTTTCAGCGGCGATTTTTGGATTGTCGCTGTTCGTCAGGAAAGCATAACGTCAAATTTCGCATGCCTAACAATTCTCTCAGAACCTGGATTGAAATCAGCCAGGGCGCGTTAAAACATAATTGCGGAGTGTTTCGGCGATTAATCGGCCCGAAATGCCGGCTGATGGCCGTCGTGAAATCAAACGCTTACGGTCACGGCTTATTTGATTTTTCTTTCGCCGCGGAACGCTTCGGAGCCGACTGGTTCGGCGTTGACTCAATTGTGGAGGCCGAGCATTTAAGAGAAGCCGGCTTGAAGAAACCGATACTGGTTTTGGGCTTAACTTTGAAAGACAAAATCGAAAGCGCCCGGAAGAATAACATTTCTTTGACCGTTGCCGATTTTCCGTCCCTTGAAAATTTAACGGCCGTTAAAAAAGGAACTCCTAAATTAAAAATTCATCTTAAAATAGATACCGGCATGCACCGCCAGGGATTTTTTGTTTCAGAAATTCCGGCGGTAATAAAAATTTTAAAGAAAAAATTGCCGGCGGTTGAGATTGAAGGCGTTTACACTCATTTCGCTTCGGCGAAAAATCCGGCTTTTCCTTTTGAGACGCTGCGCCAAATGGGAGAATTTAAAAAAGCAATCGCGCTTTTGGAGGCGGCCGGTTTTCGCCGCCTTATTAAGCACGCGGCGGCAACCGCCGGAACGATTATTTTTCCCCAAAGCCACTTTGATATGGTCAGAATAGGCATCGGCCTTTACGGACTTTGGCCTTCAAAAGAGGCCAAAGCGGCGTTCAGCCGCGAATTTAAGTTGAAGCCGGTCTTGTCATGGAAAACGGTTGTCGGACAAATAAAGAAATTGCCGAAAAACAGCCGGATCGGTTATGATCTGACCGAAGCCGTCAAGAGGGACTCGCGAGTGGCGATTTTGCCCATCGGTTATTGGCACGGCTTTCCGCGCCTGCTTTCAAGTGTCGGCAAAGTGCTAATAAAAGGCAAAGAGGCGAAAGTTCTCGGCCGGGTTTCAATGGATATGATAAGCGTTGACATAACAGGCATTAAAAACGCGAAAACAGGGGACAAGGCGGTATTGATAGGCAGGGACGTAAGAGGAGAAATCTCGGCCGATGATCTCGCCTTCTTAACCGACACCACCAGCTACGAAATCGTTACCCGCCTCAATCCGCTAATGAAGAGGATCATGACAAAATAATTTTTTTCAAATGAAAAAGCAGCTTTCCAAAAAAGGAAACTGCTTTTTTATTTTTTTATTTAGAATACCACGGTGAACATCGCTGTCACCCGGTTGTTGTCTTTGCTACCTGGCGCGGTTTCAAGAGTGTTCCAGTACTCCAATCCGACCTTGGCGTTTTTGGCGACATAGACCGAAAGGTTGGTCGTTAGCTCCGACTGCCAGCCCTTTGGTTTTTCGTAGTTCTCGTACCTCACGGTCGGAACAATTCCGCCCGCGATATAGCTGCCTTCAAGATAATATCCGCTCTTTGTCTTGTTTCCCGCTTCTTCAGTCACATAAGCCGCGTGGCCGATAAGGCCTCCCAGCTCGACCTGAGTATCCAGACCCTTAACTTCTTTGTCTTCACTTGAAATACTCATTGCTCCGACGGTCATCTGCGGAATGACATCATACGCGACTCTCCAAGCGGAGGTCTGCGGATCTTCACCCTCGGTATCTTCGTGTTCTCCACCCAAGGCGGTGATATAAAATAAGTTTCCATATCGGCCATAAATGCTCACAAACTGTCTTGTACCGAGAATTTCACTGCTCAGCACGGCCGCCTTCTTGTTCCTTGTCATTCGCCTTATATCGCTCAGCGTGTCATACGGATCAGCAAACAAGATTGGACCATAACCGGCCTGAATGTTCATCGGTTGCGCGAGATGGTACGTGATGACGCCCATCTCAACTTCCGGCTCAAAACCGTTTTCATCTTCACCTTCAACTTCCAGAAATACGGACATCTTGTCCGATGCCCTGCCGGCGACGAAGAGTTCATATTCGTGGAACGGTCTCAGCTTTTCATCCTTGTCCTTCTTCTGATCATAAAGATACCCTTTGATTAGAATATTTGGACGGATTGAGCTACCGCCCGTGAGATTGTAGCCGCTTTCTTTCGCGTCCCGTCCGAATTTGTTCAACATCGGCCAAGCCGAGTGTCCGAGCGCCTGATCCGTTTGCAATTTGGTCGCGAAGTCCGGCACAGCAAAAGCCGTTCCACCGACGATAAAGGTCACTACAAAAATTGCCGCCATGGCCAACCCTAAAATCTTTGCAATTTTCATGTCTTGCCCCTCCTGATTATTGCTTGTTGAAATCCTCAGCCGGTTATCAGCCGTTTTTGATTTTAATCCCCCTTTCTTTTAAAGAACTACTGTATTAAAGTAGTACCTGTTTGAAATTTTGTCAAGAGGATTTGATGTGTTTTTAAACAATGTCCTTTTATTTTTATCAGTTCAATTTTGAAGGTGCTCCATTGGTTTATTTAAGCCAAAATTTGCCCGTAAAAAGGATATTTACAAAATGAAAGAAGTCATTTATCATTAAAAATAATGACGACGAAAAAATCGTCATTTTGAAAAAGAATTATGTCAATTTTCAAAAATTTGTTGGATTTGGGTTTAAGCAAAAAAGAAGCCAACGTTTATCTGGCAATTTTAGAGTCGGGAGAATCGGATCTGAGTGAGATCGCCAAAGTTGCCAAAATTCCCCGAACGAGCTGTTACGGGATTGTTGAGGATTTGATCGCGAAAAATTATGTCACTTTTTACGTTAAGCGAAAAAAGAAATATTATTTGGCCGAAGAGCCGGAAAAAATTTTAAAATCCCTTAAAGATAAATATTCTCTGGCCGAGGCCGTTTTGCCCCAACTAAAAGCGCTTTCCAGCAAAAACGGCGTTAAACCAAAAATCAGATTTTATGATGGCGAGAAAGGAGTCAAACAAATTTTGAACGAGATCATCGGCGAGTCAAAGAATTTTTTGGCAATCACTTCGGTTGATGACGCTTATAAAATTATCGAAAGTTTTGAAGATTTCATTCAACGAAGAATAGAGCGAAGTTTAAGAGTAAAACTGCTGACCAATTATTCTTCTTTGTCTTTAAAATTGAAAGAAAAGGACGCCGAAGAATTGCGGGAAACGCGATTCGTGCCGGAGCGTTTCCATTTCAAATCCGCGAATTTTATTTTTGGCGACAAAGTGGCCATTGTCTCGTTAAAAAAGAATTTACTCGGTATCATCATTGAAGACGAAGACATTAGCGAGACGTTCAGGATGTATTTTGAGGCAATCTGGAGTTGCCGTTAGAAAATTTTAGTTCTCTTGCTGAGCCCCGAAGAGGGGCTTTTTTATTGACAAACGCGTAAAAACGATGCAAGATTTTGATGTCGGGGTCTGAACCCCGCGGGTCTTTTACAACGAAAAACAGGAGAGGTGAAAATGCTGAACAACGGTGTTTATTTGGACTTGTATTACTGGCTTGTTTTGACAAGACGGGCCGAAGAAAAACTGCGCGAAGTTTATCGTTCGCAAAAAGACGAAAAACTGATTTTCGGCAACATCTATCTTTCAACTTTACAGGAGGCGATTGCCGTCGGCGCCGCTTGCGCCGTTCGGCCGACGGACTGGATTTCCCACACTCACCGCGAACTCGGCGCTTTGCTTGTTCGCGGGCGTTGCGATCTTGAGAAGATTTTCGCCAATTATTTGGCCAAACAGACCGGCTATACTCGCGGCCGGGATTCGGGTTTGAATTTCGGCAACATGGAAAACAGGGTCATTCTCAAACATCCCTTTATGGCGGTCAATCTTTTGGTCGCGGCCGGAGTCGCTTGGGAAATCAAAAATCAAAAACGCGGCGAGATAGTGCTGGCGTTTTTGGGAGACGGCGCGACTTCCGAGGGTTTTACCCACGAAGCGATGAACGCGGCCGGCCTTTGGAAACTGCCGATTGTGTTTGTCTGCAACAACAATCAACTGGCGATTTCAACTCCTTTTGAGAAGCAGGTGGCGGGCGGCAACATTGCCAATCGCGCCGCGGCTTACGGTTTTAAGAGCGCGAGGGTTGACGGAACGGATGTTTTAAAAGTGCATAAGGCCGTTTTAATGGCGGCTGATCTTGCCAGAGCGGGCGACGGACCGGTGCTTGTTGAGTGCGTGGGGTTCCGCCTTTCGGGACACGCCGAGCATGACGCGGCTGATTACATTCCCAAAGAAATTTGGGACGAATGGAAAAAGCCGGAGCACGATCCGATCGTAAAATTCCAGAGATATCTCATTGGAAATCGTTTGGCGAACGAAACGGATTTGCGGGAGCGCGAACGGATGGCCGATGAAGAGATTACGAGCGCCTGGGAGAAAGCAAAAAGTCAGCCGTTTCCTGCGCCGGAAAGTTCTTTGGATGATCTCTTCAAAGGAGGGGAGTAAAAATGAGGACGCTTTATTTCGGAAAAGCGATTAACGTCGCGTTGGCCGAAGAGATGGAAAAAGATTCTTCAGTTTACATCATAGGACAGGATGTCGGCTACGGCGGGGTTTACGGAATTACGAAGGGCTTGCGCAAAAAATTCGGCGAAGAGCGGGTGCTTGACGCTCCGCTTTCGGAGAATTTGATTTTAGGACATGCCGCGGGTTCGGCATTGCTTGGCCGGCGGCCGGTCGTCGAGATTCAGTTTTCTGATTTTTTGAGCGTTGGATTTCCGATGATAACCCAGCTCATCGCCTCATATCGCTGGCGTTCCGGCACCGGACTTCCGATTGTTATTCGCGCGCCTTACGGCGGAGGAAAAAACGGCGGGCCGTTTCATTCTCAATGTCCGGAATCCTGGTTTCTCAATGTCCCGGGCTTGAAGATTGTTATTCCTTCAACTCCCGCCGACGCTTACGGACTGCTGAAAACCGCGATTGCCGATCCCGACCCGGTGCTTTATTTGGAGCACAAAAAGCTTTACTGGGAGAAAAAAGGCGAACTGCCGGACGGTTTGGCCGCCTTTCTCGGTGAAACGGCGATTTCGTTCGGCAAGGCGGCGATCAGGCGTTACGGACACGATTGCTTGATTGTTTCATATGGTTTGACGGCTCTGATGGCGGAAGAAGCCGCGAAAGTTCTTTGGGAAAAAAATGAGATTTCTTGCGCGGTTCTTGATCTGAGAACTTTGATGCCGCTTGACGAGCAGGAGATGATTCGTTTCGCGAATTCCTGCGGAAAGGTTTTGATTGTTCATGAAGCGCCGAAGGTCTGGGGGCCTGGCGCCTGGCTGGCTCAGATTGTTAGAGAAGCAAATCACCACGTCAGAGTCGGAATTCTGGGCAGTCAATACACGCTTTCGCCTTTCAGCCCGCCGCTTGAGGAATTTTATCTGCCTAATTCCGAGAAAATAGTTCAGGCCGTTAAGGATTTGTTGACTTGGAGGAAAAAATGACGAAAGAACGGGAACAAAAATATGAACGGATTGAATTGACGCCGCTTCGTCTGGCTATCGCCAATAGGATGACCGAAAGCAAAACAACGATTCCGCACGCGGCAACGAAAATCGGCATTGACGTTACGGCGCTTGTAAGAGTTCGTTCGGTCTTGAAGAATCAATGGATTAACGAGAAAGGGTTTTGTCCCACGCCATTTGCTTTCACGGCTTTCGCGGCGGTCAAGGCGATCGCGAATCACGGTTTGATTAACAGTTCATTCTACGGAAGTCATATCGCCGGATTCGCGGATTGCAATTTAGCGGTTACGATGGAAGTGGCGGACAAGGGCTTGATGGCGCCGGTTATTCACAAGGCGCAAACGATGTCTTTTTGGGAGTTCGCCAAAATCCTGCACGAATTGACGCAAAAAGCGAAGGCCGGCGACGTTCGCGGAATGCGATTTCAAGACGCGACTTTCACGGTAAACAATACAGGAGCTTACGGAAGCGAAGACGGATACGCCGTGATTATGCCTCCGCAGGCCGCGATTCTGACCGTCAGAAAAATCGCGAAAACTCCGGTAGTGACAGAGGAAGGCGGCGAGGAACGAATCGTCGTTCGTTCCATAATGCCGATTTCTCTCTCTTTTGACCACAGAATAATGGACGGAAAAGAAGCAACCGGGTATTTGCTGAATATCAGGGAATTGATTGAAAAAGGCGGATGTTTTGACGCTTTAGAGTAAACAACAAATAAAAATAAAATTTCAAAAACCTTCTTGTATTTACAAGAAGGTTTTTTATTTGAGTATCTTTACGATTACGCTCGAACCTATTTTATCAAAAATTCTGGATTTTGAATAGTGCCGCGCGGAGCGCGGCACTCCTGAACCCGCGGCTCCGTCCGCCTAACGGCGGCGCAAGAGTGTGGATAATCATTATATTTAAACATAATTAATTCTAAAAATCAAAAAATATGTATAAGTCACTTACCAAAAAAATATTTATCCCTATTATAATAATCATTTTGGTTGTCGTAATCGGTGGTTATTTTTGGTGGCAGAAGAATCAAGTAATAACTCCGGAAGTGGGAAAAGCGCCTTGCGAGACATTTAAAGATATTCCGAGCGCTGATTATGCGCCGCAAGATGTTCGCGAGCGCTTTCTGGAATGTTTTCCTGAACGCGCAACATCAACTGTTCCCTCAACCTTGAATGTCCCGTCTTCTCCACCAGCCGCTGAAATTCCAACCGAACAAGGACCGACATGTGAACAATTAAAAGTCATCCCTTCGGTCCAGTATGCTCCGCCTGACGCTCGGGATAAATTTTTGAAGTGTTTCCCCGAACGAAAATAATATGAAAACATTTTTAATTTTAATTGTCGGTATCGTCGGCTTATTTGTCGCCGCGACTGCCGTAATGTTTGTGCTAAAAGCGTGTCCTCCTAAAGGTCCATGGCCCGTGCCGCCGTGGTGTGGGAGAACAGTTAAAGAGGAATTCAAAGACGTGCTCGTTGTTCCGACAAACCTGGATAAAATTATTTACCCGAATTTTTATAAACAAGCCAAACCAACGAACATAACCGTCAACGATCCCTATTGCTTAATTGAAGCCCCGGAGACCGTGTATCCTGCAACTTACTTAGGAGATTATTCTTTGCCGCAGATAAAAGGCGCGCCGCTTCCAGCTGGAATAACCAGGATTATTGGACTTAAGGATGGCTGGATGCCACATCCAAATAACAATACTGGATGCTACTCGTTTGGCTATGCGGCGATGAAGGAAGCGTATGAGAAGACATTGCGACGCGTGAAGGCCATCGGCGCTGAAAAGATTACATTCACAAACTACGTGCACCTTTCAAACTTCAAAAGTGCGGAAATAGACGTGTCTGATAAAGCTGTATCGGAAAAAGACTTGAGGTTCGTAGCAACCAAGGCCCGCGAACAAAATCTTGAAGTTATTCTCTATTTGAACCTATCCCCGGGTGAAGAAAAAGTTTCATTGGAAATTCCAAGCGCTTCTTGGCTTAGCGCGCTCATCCACAACTGGGAGCCGTTTGTTTTAGATCAAGCTACTATAGCCGAAGAAACAGGAATCTACGCAATAATGATAAATCACTTTCATTATCAACCCAGCATAAAAGGATTTGAGGATGCTTATCAGAATGAAATGCTGGCTTTGCTCCAAAAAATTAGGAACGTATATTCAGGCAAAGTCCTTCTCATGATTGAGCCGATGTCGGACGCTAACTTAGGCAAGCTTGATACTTTGCTTAAGCAGGTTGACGGGTTTATCTATACTCCTTTTGCAAACATTTTACAGTATGAAAGCGACAAAACAGTTAGCGTTAGCCGCCTCAAGACGCAATACTTGAATGGTTTTGCTAACTTAGGTAGGGATTTTGGTAAGTACAGCAAACCAATTTATTTTAGGATACTAATCCAGTCCCATAAGGAATCTCTTGAAAAAGGCTGGATTGAAGACGGGTTCTGCATAGCGCGAGGAGGCGATCCATGTTATCAAAAGAATCTTGATGTCGACTTTTCAGCCCAGGCTGTTGCTTACGAAGCGATGATGGAAGCAATTAAGCAATAAAATTGGGGCTTTTTTGTTTAGCCAAGCCAAGTTTTAATTTTATCCCAGAATATTAACGCCAATCCAAAAATAACAATCAAAGACATCGAGATTGGAGCGGCAACGCCGTATTGCTCTACCGATCCCATGCTTCCGCCGACCATAACAAGACCGAAAATAATGATAATAACCCCAATAATTTTTTTGTTCATAATGCTAATTATTGCTTTATCAATTCACAATGTTATAGCTGTTCCCGACCCCTAGAACCAACCATGCTTAAGCATAATGATTATCCACACTCTTAGTATACAATAAATTAAATTTTTAAACAAGCTATTTTCCACAGCGCGCAATAATAAAGAGTAAAGAATGGCTTTGCGCCGCCGTTAGGCGGACGGAGCCGCGGGTTCAGGAGTGCCGTTTTATTTGAGCGGGAGACGGGATTCGAACCCGCGATCTTCTCCTTGGCAAGGAGACGCGATACCACTTCGCCACTCCCGCAAAATTTGTGCCGCGCTGAGCGCGGCTTAACTAAGTTCAGCTTTGTGCCGGACCCCAGAATCGAACTGGGCACGCCTGCCTCTTCAGGGCAGCGCTCTACCAATGAGCTAGTCCGGCATATTTAATTTATATCAGATATTTATAAATTTTTCAACTGTGCGCGCTGAGGGTATCGAACCCCCGACCTGCTCGGTGTCCCGCACAAAGTGGGCGACATAGGATTCGAACCTATGACCTCTTCGGTGTAAACGAAGCGCTCTAACCAACTGAGCTAGTCGCCCACTTTAAGCGGGATTGCGATTTGTTACCCCGCTAAGCGGGGACAAATCGGGAATAAACGGATCGCTCGGACCCTGTCCGCCATCTGGCGGAACTGAGCTAAGCGCGCATAAATATTGTTTTTATTCTTTGTCCTTTTTTGATATAATTCAAGCAGTCGTGATTTTATCGACATTATACAGAAAGGTCAAATTTTAGGCAAATTTTAAACAATTTTATGGACGTTAAAGAGCTGATACAAAAAGAGCAAGAATTCGCAAAATATGAGTACCAGTTAAAGATTAAGGCGGATATCGAAGAGAACGCACTTCACAAGCTCGGAGCAAGAAAAGTGGGCACAGTACTTCACGAGGACAGGTATTTTATCGCGAAAGGAAAAAAGGTGAGTGAAACGGACGAATTAGTAAGGTTGCGAAAAGAGGGCGGGGAAGATTTGCTTTTTACCTATAAAGGCCCGCTTGCCAGCAGAAAAGTCAGGACAAGAACGGTCATTAATAAGGCAATTGAAGAAAAAGAGGCGCTTGATATCAAGAAAAATTATGATGAAATAGTGAGCGTCAATAAAAAAAGGAGCATTTTTCTTTTGGATTCAGTCGTGATTAATATTGATAAAGTGGAGAATGTGGGCAATTTTATTGAATTTGAGGTGATAAATGAAGATGAATCTTTAAAAATCGACTTTTTGATGAGAAAACTCGGTTTGGATCCTTTGAACGCGACGAGATTTTCTTATTTCGAACTGGCGATTATGACATTAACGCCGCTTCAAAGAATTTTTGCTAAAATTCATGATAAATTCGGCAGATTCAGTTTCGGCATTTCTTCCGCGGTTTTGACGACGCTCGGCGTAATCGTCGGCTTAAATTCAGCCACCGCGTCTCTGCTGGCGGTGATTGGCGGCATAATTGCCGTGGCGATTTCGGATTCATTGTCCGATTCAATCGGCATGTATACCGCAAAAAAAGCCGAAAGAGGCATCTCGCCGGCGGTTGCTTTCAAAAGCGCTCTTAACGTGTTTTTGGGCAAGTTTATTTTCACTTTGAGTTTTCTCGTACCGTTTGGCGTTTTCCCGATTTCTTGGGCGATTTACGCGGGAATTTTTTGGGGTTTGATTTTGTTGACTTTTGTCAACCTTCAAATTGCCTTTCTTCACGAAGAAAATGTCGCCAAAAGCGTGGTTAAAAATATTTTTATCGCGATCGCCGTAATAATTGTTTCTTATTTTGCCGGCCGGGGCGTTGCTCTGTTTGGCTGATGCTTGTGGTCGGCAATTAAAAAGTGCCTTTCTTTTTTTTAGAAAGGCACTTTTGATTTTCATTTTGATAAATTCCAGCCGCGGTAGACGGTTATGAATCCAGTGGCCGCGGTGTTTGAGTCATGGTCTTGCCAGTTTTCCTGACTTATTTTAAATCCGAATCGGACAAAGCTTTTCTGACCGGGGTATTCAAGCCGTATTCCGATTCCCGGCGCGGTGTAATTGTACCAGGTCGGGCCGTTTGGGCTGAACGAATACTTCAGTTCTCCGAAAAAATTGATTCTCAACTTGCCCAAAGAGGCGTCGCTCAGTTCCGCTCCTTGTTCCACCACTCCTTCGGCCATTGCGCCGTAATTGTTCAGCGGCGAGGCCTGGGTTTTGAGTTCGCTCCAGACGGAGCCGGGAAAACTGACATTTGCCGCGTCCGCCGAATTTTTGCAGACCGCGAGCGCGAGCGTCACGATTACGATAATCAGAATTTTTTTAACGGCCATTCCGTTTTTCACCTCCTCTTGTTTTTTTATTTCGCCGAAATGCATTGTTTTTTCCCAAAAATGCGGTTTGAAAATCAATTGCCAGATTGCTTTCAGGCAGGCGATTGCCATGAGCAGCCAGTACAATGGAATGAACAGCGCGAAAAGGGCAGTCAAAAACCGTTTTTCTATCAAAGCCGAAAGTACATGAATTAGAACAAAAAACGCGTTGCCGAAAATCAAAGTGAAAACGTGAATTTGGTGAAGTGCCGGCGGAAAGAAAGCGTAAATGAAGTTCCAATTAAAGAGCCAGGCGATTGAGAGTGTCCAAAATACGATGTTCATCAGATGGATGACTGCCGTTCCTCCGGTGAAGAAAATGAATACGGCGAATCCGCAAACGCCGAATTCCCGGACGGCCTTCAGCGGATTTCTCGTATGGACGATGAAGGTCTGGAGAAATCCTTTTATCCATCTTGAGCGCTGGCGTATCCAATTTTTCAACTGCGAAGTTGCTTCCTCGTAAGTCACGGAATCAAACACTCTGATCGGCCGGCCTTTTTCTTCCTGTTTGTGTGGAAGATAACTCATTATTTTCATTCGGCCGCGCATACGATAAATACGCATTCCCAATTCGCAGTCCTCGGTCACGTTGTATGAATCCCAGCCGCCGATTTTTTGCAAAAATTCAACTCTGAGGTGGTTTGAAGTTCCGCCCAACGGAATCGGTAAACCAAGACAATCAAGCGCCGGCAATGTGTAGCCAAACCAGGAAGCGTATTCAGCGGTAAACCATCTCGTCAGGATATTCTGCCGTTCGTTGTAATAATCCAGTCGCGCCTGAACGCAAACAATTTCTTCGGGAGAGTCCCTGAACGTGAGATAAGCTTTTTTAAGCTGATCTTGTTCCGGCCTGTCTTCGGCATCGTAAATCGTGAGAAATTCGCCGGACACCTGAAACAGAATCGCGTTCAACACTCTGGGTTTTGAACGGATGAGCGCGTCCGCGGTGGGAATAATCATAACCTGAATATGGCGAGGAAGAACGTGTTTTTTCAGCGCGTCTTGGGTAATGTCGTCGTCATCGTCAACAAGAAAAAATATCTCAAGTCTGTCTTCGGGCCAGTCAAGATTATTCAGTGCTTCAATAAGTCCCGGAAGCGCCTTAACTTCATGCCTTAAAGGCACAAGGACGGTGTAAACCGGCAGTTCTTTGTCGGAACATTGCTGAACAATGCTTTTTGCCGCGCTGTTTTTTCGTATCTGAATCAGAGAAAACGCGAACAAAAGAAATCTGAACAGAATCGCGCCGAGATAAAACCCGGCGGCGGTTAAACTTAGGGCAAAAGCCGGACCGGCGATGCCGTAACGGTAGGCAAGGTAAGCCGTAGCGGCAATCCCAGCCAGAACCGTCAAAGCAATCAGGTTTGTCGAGCTCTGCCATAAATTTTTGGCGCTTAATTCATCTTTTAGGAAAAGAAAATCCGTCTGCAAACTTGCTCACCTCGCTTTCGTTGTTGTTAAATTGTTAAAGAGTTTAAAGCTATTTTACAATAAATTTCAATAAATGTCAAGTAAAATCCAAAACCTGCGCATATGCGTGGAAATATAATTGCACAAACAAAAAAGACACTGTATGCAGTGTCTTTTTTGTTTGTGCTGTATTCTTGAATTAGTCCGAACACATTTCGCCCCTCGACAAGCTCGGGGCGAGGAAATCCCCCCGCCTGCGTGGCCGAAGCCACTTCGGCGAGGCGAAGGCCCGCGAAAATCCGGCAACCCTCGAGCATAGCGAGAGGAGCAGTCGTCGTATGACGGAAAGGCGGCGGAGCCGCACTGCTAACAATTTCAAGTTTTTCTTTGGCGGCATTCAATCCAATAATTCGCAAAGCGAATACAAATGTATTATATGAAAAATATTGAGATAAATCAACAAAAAGAAAAGCCACTTTTTAGAGGAAAAGTGGCAAACCTAGATCGTTTCTTGTTCCTTGGGTCTACGCAGGAAGATGAGCGCGGAGAGCAGGACGATTCCCACCAACGCCAGAGTGATGTATTCGGGCGGAAGCTGAAAACCGAAATGCTCTTTCAGATAGTGGCAGATGAACGACCCCGTGTAAGTTGTCTTGGGATCGTACTGCGCACGAAGCGCGTTCTCCAGCGCGACGAGTGGACAGCCCAGAAAGATCAGTTGCGAGACGATGGTGCTCGTCAGCACAACTGCGTGGTATCGCTTGTACCACTTGTACTTCATCGAGAGAATGATTCCCCCAAGAAGCAGGGCAGTCCAAACCCCATGGAACCAGAAGACGAAGTCAGCGAGGATGCGATAGACTTCCACGGCTCACCTCCTGGTTTTGATTGTGAAATGTGCTGTTATCGGGCTACCATAGCCCGATTTCTTACTGTTGCTAATATAGCATATACGAGCTTGAAAGTCAAGCTCAACAGAAAAAGTCCATATTTTAGGGCTTTTTCTGGGTTTCCGTATTGGATTAAAAAATTTTCTTCCCCCAAAATTAAAATATGGTTCGAGCCGATGTTTTTCTCCGGGTTCTTTTGCGGTTTTGAGCAGGGCGGCGGGGCTGGCCTCTGTTTTATTTCGCTCGGGTGCGGCGGAATTCCCCCCACACCCCCCTTCCGCCGCACCCTCGCTTTTTGCGCCGACTTTGTCAATTCAACATCCAGCGCGGATCGGAAGCTCGCAACCTTGCCGTCTCTGATACTTTGGAAATATCCGTTGAAATCTGTTGGAGTAAGGAAGTTGAATTTGTATTGTACGCGCTTTTTATTCTTTCGTAAATACGCGTTTATTCTTTCAAAATGAGCGAGCGCATATTCGTTTTTCTTTTTGTTTTCCACGGACGGCTCGCTAATCTCGTCGTCATCTTTAATCTCTACTACACAAACCAAATCGCCGCTCTTGATAAAAAAGTCGGGGCTGAATTTTCCGCGCTTCGGATGTTCGCCTTTCTTCCAGAAGTAATCAATTTCGTAAAAACTCATCGGCGTTGATTTTAGCCACGCGTTAATATGTTCCGCATTTTCAGATTTTACTAATTCTTTAACAAATCTACGCTCGTTATCATGATCTGCAACAACGGCGTTGAGCGGCGATTTGAAATCGTAATGATTTGATATTTTTGCGCACTTAAATCCGCTCCCGTCCTCAATGGCTTCTTCATAAAATTCCTTATATTCGTCCGGCATATTCTCTTTCGTTTTGGTCGTGTAAAAAATCGTCTTGCCATTTTTCAAATCAGACGCGCTCGCGCTTTCTTGCGGTCGCTCGGTTGTTGATACCGGATAGTAATTTGTCGGCTCAAAATCATAGCGGACAACTTGCGCCGCTTTCCTTTGGAGCGTTCCGAGCGACTGCAAAAATTTCTGCCGCATGTTATCGGTAATAACCCTGTTACCCGTTTCTTTCAACGATTTTTTTACTATTTCCTCCAGTTTTTCAACGGGGAAGTGCTTGATATAAAATTTGCGGTCTTCGCCGTCCATCAAATCCTCAAATCGCTGGAACATTACCTCGGCAACTTCGCGCGAAATATAGGTTTTATGTTTGATTTTCGTTTTCCACTGCGTCCGAACACCGGTATCCGCCTCCTCAAACTCAACTGTCATATCTTCTTCCGGTAGTTCCGTTGAAAGATCAACATATCCCTTTTTGAACAACTGATACGGCTTTTCCATTTTGTAGGTTTCAGTGCGCGGCTTCGGATCGTATTCAATGTTCAAGAGTTCAAAATTCAATTCAGACGAGGCAACCGGAAATGTTGGTATTCTTTTTTCAAATTCCAAAACTTCATGGACAAGGTGTCGGATGTCGTCCGCCCACCGATCATGATTAAAAATGGTTACCTCCGGTTGTGCACCCTTCCAGCCGTCCGGCACGCGCAAACCGCGCCCGAGCACTTGAGCGATAAGCAACTTACTTTCAAACGCTCTTTTTTCGTGGGGGACAATTTGAAAAACGCGCTTTACATCCCAGCCCTCATTAAGCATGGAAACCGACAAAATCCATTCAACCTTACTGCTTACGTTGTTTACGCTCGCGAGGCGCGGCAAATCCGGCGCGTCGCTATGAATAACGAGCATCTGTTCATCAATCTGCTCTCGGCTTTTGCCGGTTTCTTCTTTCAAAAACGCTTTGAATTTTTCGGCTACATCTTTGCACCCGCTAATATCTTTAGTAACGATAATTGTAAGCGGGCGCAATTTATGCGCTTTCAATTTGCGCCGTATTTCTTCGTGGCGATTACGCACCAGTTGCCACTTTTCTGTTTCCGGTTGCCTCGTCTGTGGCATTTCGGCGACATACTGCACTTTCTTAACAAATTTTTCTTCCATTGCTTGCCGCAACGAGTAACGATAAATCACATCTGAAAAATACTCGTTGCCAAAGTAACAAGTGCCGGAAACGCCGATGACATAACGAAAGCCGTAATCCAGATCGGTTAAAAATTCTTTCCACTTCTTCGCTTTGCTCGCAACATCATTTGCGACATGGTGCGCCTCGTCGTTCAAAATAAGCGTTCGCTCACCCTTACCGTGCAAACTATCGCGAATTGACGAGCGCACATGAGCGAGAATCGCGTGGTAGTTTTCTATGCAAATACTGCCGGATACAATGCTTTCACTCGCGTTTATGACGCGTGGAGCGTTCACTGCCGCGTTTGCGGGCAAAAGATCGCGCAAATCGGCGTTTCCGGCCAATAACTCAAACTTTTCGAGCAGTCCCGTCTCAATCGTCGTGGACGGACACAACACCAAAACCCTATCCACCGCACCTTCGGCAAGCATGATCGCCGCAACGCCATACATCACATAGCTTTTGCCCGTTCCGGTCGCCAAATCCAGCGAGGCGGCGAGTTGGTCTGGTAATTGCAAATACCGTTCCAAATTTCCGATTGAGCCGTACTTATCGCGCAAAACTTCGTTATGCTCAAAATTCTTTCCAGCCAAATCTCGCAAATCCCGATACTCGCCGCCGAGTAAGAACCGCATTGCGGTGCGGATTGCATCTTTTTGGTACTCTCTGTTTTCGCAAAGCTCATCAAGAAACGCCTCGTATTTATTTTCGTCCCATTTGCGACGATCAACCGCAGTGCTGACATCCAGCACTAGGTCTTCATTATGAAATCGTTTTGTTCCGTTTGTTCTTCTTGGCATAATTATTTTTTAGCTTTGGCGCGACGCGCTTTCGGGGTAATTACAATGCGTGATTCGTTGCCGGAAATATCCAAAAATACAAGCATGACATCACCCTTAATTTCTTTTGTGGGGAGTTCTATTTTCCACTTGTTATCTTTTATCGCGTTCGCGTAAAACGCTTTATCCAAATCAAATACTTTTCCGTTGTAATCGTAATCCACCATCACCATTGAAAGCGCGTCGTGCTTGCTGATTTTGTCCTCTCCGCGCAGTCGCGCGACAACCACGCCCTGCTGTCCGTGGGCGACAACGGCCCC
>Ga0076100_110_pt1 | contig 15648 bp, 11 predicted proteins | sample RifGroC1_FD_68129 | JGI IMG/M metagenome (GOLD analysis project Ga0076100, IMG submission 68129) | Parcubacteria (Azambacteria) bacterium GW2011_GWC1_46_13
CTCTGCGAGGCGGTGGCGGGGCTGATTCATTCGTTCAGTTTCCGCTCGAAAAAGGTTCGCGCAAAGTGTATAATTACAGCACCATTAAAAAAGCTCCGAAAATCGGAGCTTTTTTAATGGTGCCGCGGGAGAGACTTGAACTCTCATGAGGTTGCCCTCGCAGGATTTTGAGTCCTGTGCGTCTGCCAATTCCGCCACCGCGGCGCGTTTGTTTTCACATTTTACATTCTTGATTTCGTCTTGTCAATTTTTAAAAAAGATGATAGGTTGAAAATGCAATGGCTAAAGTTATTTCTTTGTGCAATCAAAAAGGCGGGGTCGGTAAGTCAACCACGGCCGTCAATCTGGCGGCATTTTTGGCGGCCCTGGGAAAATACGTGCTTTTGCTTGACCTTGACCCTCAGGCCAACGCGACTTCGGGGTTCGGTTTAAACCCGCACCGTCTGGAGCGAAGCGTTTACCACGGCTTGATCGGCGGTTGCCAGCCGGAAGAAATAATTAAAAAAACTCCGCTCTTTGGCTGCGAAATTATGCCCGCTTCGCCGGATTTGGCGGGCGCGGCCGTTGAGCTGGTAAACGTTTCTGGCCGCGAATACCGTTTGAGAGAATTTTTGCAAAGGATCCGCGGCAATTATGATTACATTTTAATTGATTCTCCTCCGAGTCTGGGTCTTTTGACGATTAACGGATTGGTCGCGGCCGATGAGGTTATAATTCCGGTTCAGTGCGAATATTACGCTTTGGAGGGCTTAAGCCAGTTATTAAAAACCGTTGAATTGGTCAGGGAAAATTTGGGAGTTGATTTGAAAGTCATGGGCGCGCTTTTGACGATGTTTGACAAGCGCAATAAATTGTGCCGCGAGGTGGCAAAAGAAGTCGGCCGTAATTTCCCTTATTATGTGTTTAACGCGATAATTCCGAGGAACATCGAACTCGCCGAAGCTCCGAGCCACGGCCAGACGATCTTTCAATATCAGCCGTCTTCCAGGGGCGCCAAGGCCTACAGACAGTTTGCCGAGGAATTAATTAAATTTGAAGAAAAAATTAAGCACGCTTCATTTTGATTCGTATATTCGCAATAATTCGTAAATTCGCAACAATATGACCAAACCGATTTTAGGCAGGGGATTGGCTTCGCTGATTCCTCCCAGGGAAACCGAATTGGAAAAATTTAAAAAAACCGTGGAATCGGAGAAAGTGAAGGAATCCGTTTTCAGCATTGAAATTGAAAAAATTAAGGCGAATCCTCAGCAGCCGAGATCCGATTTCGACGGCGAGGGTTTGGCCGAATTGGCCAATTCAATCCGCGAATACGGCATACTTCAGCCGCTGGTCGCGGCGAAAATCGAAACCGAATCGCCTATTGGAATGAGGGTTGAATATCAGCTGATCGCCGGAGAGCGGCGCCTGCGCGCCGCCAAACTGGCCGGGCTGAAGCAGGTGCCGGTTATTGTCAGGACTTCGGCCGGCGAGCGCCAGAAACTCGAACTGGCTTTGATTGAAAACATTCAGCGACGGGATTTGAATCCGATAGAAAAAGCGCTGGCTTTTCAGCGTTTGATGAAGGAATTCGGTTTTTCTCAGAAAGAAGTCGCCGACAAAATCGGCAAAAGCCGTGAAGCGATTGCCAACCTTGTGCGGTTGCTGGGACTTCCGATAGAAATTCAAAAGGCCTTAAGGGAGGCGAAAATTTCCGAAGGCCACGCTCGGGCTATTCTGGCGGTTGAAAATTCTCAAAAGCAGGTTGCTTTTTTGGACGAGATCCTCAAAAATAATTTGTCGGTTCGTCAGAGCGAAGAGTTATCCCGCCAGCTCGCTTCCGTTCGCTCCGGAAGCCCTCACGGCCGGCCGAAAGACCCGGAAGTGCGGGCGCTTGAAAGCCGTTTGGAAGAAATTTTAGGCACTAAAGTGAACATCAACAAACGCGGCGAAAAGGGAAAAATCATCATCGGATTTTATTCCCAGGACGAGCTGAACGGCATCATTGATAAAATAATGGAGGCGTAAAAAGATTTTTAGAGATGATCTTTAAAGCAGTTTGCAGCCCACCTCGGCGACTCCTTTCACTTCTTTGAGTTTCAGCACCAGGCGGTTGATGTTCAGCTTGTCCTTGGCGCTGATTGTGATGAAGATGTCGGGGTACGGATTGTCGGTGCTGTCGGTGTTCAGCGTTATGATGTTGATGTTTTGAGAACTTAATATAGAAGAAATGTCTTTCAAAAGGCCGACGCGGTCGCTGCTCACGATTCTGATTTCAGCTTTTTGGGGCGTCTGGTTTTTTACCGTTCGATCGGCGAAAGAATGCAATTTTTTCTGGAAATGTTTTTTAACTTTGTTCTTGGCGTAAGTTGTTTTGATGAAATCAAGCCATCCTTCGGATGGTTTTTTGTTTTTTTGAATGAGAATTTCGACAATGTCGCTGTTTTGCAGGGGAGTATTGAGAGGGACTATTTTTCCGTTTACTTTGGCGCCGGCGCATTGCTCGCCGATTTCCGAGTGAATATGGTAAGCGAAGTCAACCGGCGTCGCGTCCTGCGGCAGGTCAATGACGTCGCCTTTCGGGGTCAGGACGAAAATCCGGTTTTTGAAAAAATCTATTTTCAGCGATTCAAGAAACTCTTCGGTTCCGCTGACTTCGGCCTGCCATTCCCTCAGTTGCTGGACCCAGCCGAATTTTTTTTCGTCAAGCCGCGCTCCTTCGTCCGGTTTGCCGGCTTCGGAGTAGGCCCAGTGCGCGGCAATGCCGTTCTCGGCGATTTCATGCATTTGTTTCGTCCGTATCTGAAATTCGGTGATTTTGTCGTCCAGACAAAAAACGGTTGTGTGAATGCTTTGATAACCGTTGGGTTTGGGCAGGGCGATGTAGTCCTTGATTTTGTCCGGCAACGGACGCCAGAGTTTATGAACGACTCCGAGCGCGCCGTAGCACTGGTCAATGTTTGAAACAACTATTCTAAGCGCGGCAAGGTCGTGAATTTTATCAAGATTCATTTCATGCCTAATGAGTTTTTGATACAAGCTGTAATAGTGTTTCGCCCTCAAATTTATTTCTTCGACGCTTACATTTTCTTTTTTCAATTCCCGTTCAAGAATCGGAACCAATTTTTTCAAATACTCCTGACGCTGCTGGTATTTTTCCTTGATGTTAGTCATCAGCCAGCGATGTTCGTCCGGATAGGCGTATGGAAAAGCAAGGTCTTCAAGCTGTCCTTTCAGTTCGCCCATCCCGAGCCGATAGGCGATCGGCGTGTAAATTTCCAATGTTTCAAGGGCGATTCTTTTCTGCTTTTCTTTCCGGACAAAATCCAGGGTTTGCATGTTGTGATGGCGGTCGGCAAGTTTAATCAGGATCACCCTGATGTCTTCGGCCATCGCCAAAAACATTTTTCTCAGATTTTCCACGCGCCGTTCAACGCCTTGATATTTGATTTTGCCGAGTTTCGTGATTCCGTTGATTAAAAACGCGACTTCGGGGCCGAAGTCCTTTTCGATTTTTTCAAGCGGAAGGCCGGTATCTTCAACCGTATCGTGCAACAGTGCCGCGGCAATCGTCGGAGCGTCGATAAAATTAAGCCGGGTCAAAAAATCGGCCGTTTTTAAGGGATGGATGATATAATCCTCTCCGGAAAATCTTTTTTGACCGCGGTGCGCCTGCTCCGCGGTAAGATAAGCCCGGTTGATTAAATCCAAATCGGCCTGTTTGATGTCTTTATTTTTGAGATTCTGAATCAGAGATTCAATGGTCATGGCGGTTATAGTGTACAATATTAGGTTAAATTTGACAAGAGCTTGATATTGTGATATTTTTCTTTGAGTTTCATTAAAAATTATACGGAGGATGAGGAATGAGGCCTTTGGAAGGTTTTATGTGCATTTACTCCAATCCGGAATTTGTCTTTATTGACGAAGCCGCGCTGAAAAGAATCGCCGGGGGGGTGGCGAAATTACCGCTGACCGTTCCCGACTGGCGCTTCTCCGACGTTTTGCCGGCGATTGACGACGAAAAATTTGTTCAATTTGTCGGCGTGGTGACTTCCGTCAATTTTGCTTTCACCAATTTTAAGCCGCCCCATTCAAAGTTTGAAATTGACTGGAAAGGCCGGAAATTTCAGGGTTCTTTGGCGCTGGGCGCCTCTTTTATGCGGGCAATTGAAGAAGGAATTCCAGTTCTGAACGCCAGATATTTGAGATTGCTTGACCGGGCGGAATTGGAATACATTTTTCGCGGCACAAATCCCATTCCGCTATTGAAAGAGCGTTTGGAAATTTTACGGCAGCTCGGCAATGTTTTGCTTGAAAGGTATGACGGCGGTTTTTTGAATTTATTCAAAAAAGCCGATTTCAGGGCTTTTTCCCGAAGCGTGATGGATATCGGAATCATTGAACGGCTGTTTACGGATTTTTTAGGGTATTGGGATTCGTCGTATCATTCCGGCAGCGGAAAGATTTTGCGCTTTAACAAGAAAGCCCGGCTTTGCGCAATAATTTATCAGGGCAGGGCCTTGAGTTCCGGCGGAAAACTGCCTCTTATCAAAGACGCCCATGAACTTGGCCCGCCGGCCGATTATCGGCTTCCGCTCGCGCTTAAAGCAATGGGAATTTTAAAGTACGCGGATTCCCTTGAAGAGAAAATCCGGAATCGGAAGATTGTTCAACCGGGCAGCAACGAAGAGATCGAGATTCGCGCTCAAACGGTGACGGCGATGTTAAAGTTGATGGAGGAAATAAATAAGATAAGAGACGAAAAGATCAATATGCTCCGGCTTGATTACGCAATCTGGTCTTTGGCCGGCGGATTGTGCGGACCGCACCACTTGACTCCGACGACAAGTTATTAAAACTTTTGACACAAGGCGGTTTGGCTGCTAATCTTTTATTTGAGGGCGTAGTGACAATGGCGCACGCTCTTGCCAACAGCTTGAGAGGAGTCCGATTAGCCACGGATCGCCTTCATCAAAAAAAGAAAGTCAAAAAAAATAAAACCCCAAAAAATGGGGTTTTTCTTTAAGCATTATTTCTCATCAAAGTTTTTCTTTCAAAGCTCCAGTTCGTTGATTTTTTCCCAGTCAATTTCGTTCAGCACCGTGATTTTATCCTCGGCGATGATGTACAAGTAGTCGTTGATATAGACGGCTCTTTTGGCGGACACGCCGCTGATTGCTTTGCGCAGTTCAAGCTTGTCGTTCTTGTACGAAAAGACATAGCCGCCTTTGCCTCCGGGCAGGAAGAAAATCTCATGCTTTTTATCAAGCAGAAAAGCGTGGTGTGTTGAAAGCACCTCGGACCAGTATTCATCAAGAATATACTTGTCTTTTTCCGCCGGTTGCGTCGGCTGGGAAACGTCAAAAAGCGAAATTTTCACCTGGCTGCCTTCTTTTCCGAATCCAAGAATTTTATCTTTGGTGATTGGATTTAGATAGGCGGAATAGCCCGGGATTTTAAGCTCGCCTTTCAATTCCGGCCTTGCCGGATCGGAAAGATCAAGCACGTAAAGCGGATCGGTTTGCCTGAAAGTTACGACATAGCCCTTGTCTTCAATGAAGCGAACCGAATAAATTCTTTCGGTCAAGCCAAGCCCCTGAACCGAGCCGCGGATGTTCAGTTTTTCGTCAAGCACGTAGACGTCATTCTCGCTTTCTCCGCCAAAGGCGGATCCGCCGCGGTCCGCGAAAAATCCGAAGCCGCTCTGGCCGATGGTCGTCGCGATTCTCAAATGATTATTGTATTCGTCCAGCGCGAACTGGTTCAAAGGACGGCCCGGGGCGTTGCCGGTCGCGATTGCGTTAAAGTCGTCCAAACTTATTTTGACAATCCCGGTTTTTTCAAATTCCCGCTTGCGCTCTTTGTGGTATTGCGACATTCTGTTTGATAATTCGTTTTCTATTTTTAATCGTTCGTCTTCGCTCAAAGAATTGAGATGTTTTTGCCAAGATGTTTGAAATTCCAGCATTTTGGCGTTTTCGCCGATATCGTATCCGGATAATTTTTCCAGTTTTTGGATGAATGAAGCCGGAACAATGTCTTGCGTTTTCGTCTTGAAAAAATCGGCGATGAATTTGAGCGCGCTTTCGTTGTAAGAATAAGTCAGATAAAGCGCGTTTTCCGACACGTACAGAACCGAAGAAGCCGAAGATCCGACGAAAGAAACGTTTTTTTCAATCTTTCCCGAAGCCTGATCAATGATTGATGCCGTGAAAGTCGTGTCAGAAGGAATCGGTATTGTCGGATGATAAATTTCTTTGCAGTCAATGATTGTCGGGGTGTCTTCCATGATTAGCGGTTGAATGGGGCATGGCCGCGATTCGGCGATGGGGTTTTTGGTTACCAGATATATTTTGTTTTTATAGAGCCGGCTGCCGGCGATCTGGGTATTTTTGTCCAGCTTGATCTCCCATTTCTTTTTCGGCGATTTCGCGTCCGAGACGTCGTATCCGGCAATGCTTCTTCCCTGATCTTTGTACGGATAGAAATAAGGATAAAATCTGCTTTCTGAAAAAATCACCAAAGTATTTTTGCTCAAAAGCAGGTCTCCGAATTTGTCAATTTGAGAGTCCTTTTTCAATTCGCCCGGCGGGAACGCTTTGACGGCATTCACGTTTCCCTGTTTTCTGATCGGAAGCATTATTTTTGGCAATGAAATTCCCGGCGCCTCCTCCATCAAAGGCATCGGCTCAACAATCCTCGTCAACCGGGAGGCGAAGTATATTTCTTGGCCGTCGGTCTTAACGATGTCGGGTTCGTCAATCCCTGAAACCTGAACCGTTGTTTCCGAGACCCGTTCCGGCGCGGCCGCGGGAGCGGCTTTCTCCATTATCTGGGGAGCTTCCATCGACGGCATCATTTCGCGCATCACCTCCCCACCGATTCCCAAACCGAACCCTCCGAAATATTCGGCTTGAGCTTGCGCTTCCTGAAGATATTTCTTAAACTCATCCTCCGAGGCGAATTTTTTGACGCCTTTCTCCGCTGTCGCCGTCGGAGGAGTAACCGAAGGAATTTCGGGCGGAGCAGCCGGCGGTTCCGGCGCGGCTTCACGAATTATGGTTCTATAACCGATACCGAGCGTTAAAACGGCTATCAGACCTAAGACAAGGACAAAAATAAGTTCTTTATTGATTTGTTTTTTCATAATTTTTTCTTTTATTATACCACTTTTGTGATAGAAATAAAAAGAACGTCCGCCAGTCGGCGGACGTTCTTAAAATTCAATCTTATACTAGTTGCATTCTTTGTTCGAACATTTAATTTTATCTTTGCCTGCAAAAACAAGAAGCGATCCGCATTTGGGGCATTTTTCACCGGCCGGTCTGTTCCATAAGGCGAAATCGCAGTCAGGATATTTATTACAGCCGTAAAAAACGCGGCCTCGCTTTGAGCGGCGCTCTATGATTTCGCCGACGCCGCATTTCGGACATTTGACGCCCGTTGTTTTTTCAATTTTTTTGATGTTGCTGCATTCCGGATATTTGGAACAGCCCAAAAACGCCCCGAATTTTCCCCGTTTGAGCGCCATCGGACTGCCGCATTTTTCGCAAATCTCGCCCTCGTATTGTTTTGCCATTTCTTTTTCCTCTTCAAGCGGTTCGGTGTGCTTGCATTCCGGATATCTTGAACAGGCGTAAAATTTTCCGAAGCGTCCGAATTTGACGATGATATCGCCTCCGCACTTTGGGCATTTTTTGTCCGTTTTTTCAATCGCTTTCTCGACATCTTTGTATTTTTTAGTCAGATTTTCCTTGAAAGGTTCGTAAAATTCGCGGATGACCGGCGTCCATTTCATTTTTCCTTGCGCGATTTCGTCAAGTTCTTCTTCCATTTTGGCGGTGAATTGAACGTCAACGATCTGCGGAAAATGTTCAACCAGCATATCATTCACCAAAATTCCGATTTCGGTCGGCGTGAATCGGCGGTTTTGATCTTTTTCAACGTAGCCGCGCTCTAAAATCGTGGTGATCGTCGGGGCGTAGGTTGAGGGGCGGCCGATACCGTTTTCTTCAAGCGCTTTGATCAAGCTCGCTTCGTTGAAGCGGGGCGGCGGTTCGGTAAAATGCCGCTCGGCGTCAACTTTCACGAGCTCCACATTTTCTTTTTCGCTCAATTCCGGAAGTTGCGCCTCCTTGAATTTTAAAGGATAAATTTTTAAGAATCCGTCAAATTTCAAGGTCATTCCTTTCGCCTTTAAAACATAATCTGTTCCTGCTTTCGCGCCGACTTCAACCGCGGTTGAATCAAAAATCGCGGGGGCGGTTTGAGAAGCGATAAAACGGTTCCAGATGAGCGAATAGAGTCTATATTGTTTCGGATTTAAAAACTTTTTAACGCTTTCCGGGGCGCGCGCGGGATCGGTCGGGCGGATCGCTTCGTGCGCCTCCTGGGCCGATTTCGATTTTGTCTTAAAGCGCCGCGTGAAAATGTAATTTTCGCCAAAATTCGCCGCGATGAAATTTTTTGCTTTGTCCAGCGATTCCTCGGAAAGATTCAAAGAATCGGTTCGCATGTAAGTGATTAAGCCGGTTGACCCCTCTTCTCCGATGTCCACGCCTTCATAAAGCTGTTGGGCGAGCATCATCGTTTGTTTTGTGGAATATCCGTATCGCAAAGACGCGGTTTGCTGAAGCGTGCTTGTCGTAAAAGGAGGCGACGGATTTTTCTGTGTTTCTTTTTTCTCGATTTTGCCGATTTTATACTCGGCTTTTTCCAAATCCTTTACAATTTTCTCCGCCTCTTTTTCTGTTTTTATATCAAACTTTTTTAGGGCTTTTTCCCCAATCTTGCTCAACATCGCTTCAAATTGGTTTGGAATTTGGATATCGGGATTTGGAATTTCCAATTTCCGCAGTGCCGCGGAAATTGTGTGGTATTCTTCCGGCTTGAATTTTTGGATTTCCCGTTCCCGGTCAACGATCATCCTGACCGCGGCCGATTGAACGCGCCCGGCCGAAAGCCCGTATCTTATTTTTTTCCACAAAAACGGGGACAGCTCGTAACCGACGAGCCGGTCAAGAACCCGGCGCGCCTGTTGCGCGTCAACCAAATTCATGTCAATCTCCCGCGGATTTTCCAGTGCCTCTTCAATCGCCGATTTGGTAATTTCATGAAACACAATCCGTTCAACAATTTTTTGCTTTTTGTTTTTTACTTTTTGCTCATCCAAGCCAAGGGCTTGAACGAGGTGCCACGCTATCGCTTCTCCTTCCCGGTCTTCGTCGCTGGCAAGGATGACGCCCTCGGCGTTTTTCGCTTCGGCTTTCAATTCTTTCACCCGATTTTTGGCTTTGACCGGAATTACGTACTTCGGCTGAAAATCACCCTCAACGTCAACGCCCAAGGTTGATTTCGGCAAATCGCGGACGTGGCCGTAAGAGGATTCGACGACGTAATCATTTCCCAAAAATTTTTTAATTGTTTTCGCTTTGGTTGGCGACTCGACGATGACTAATTTCATTTTTTTATGTAATTTCCGCCTCCGATATTTTTTATCAGTCCTTTTAATTCTAACAAACTTAAGCGGGAACCGACAATTGCTGCATTAAGTTTGCTTAAAATAATGATTTTGTCAACATGAAGGGGTTCCGAAGAATCCGCGATGAGGTCAAAAATAAATTTTTCTTCGGGGTTTTCCGCTTTAAATTCCGTCCTTTTTTCTTTTATCGGCACGATGTTTAATTCTTCCAAAACATCTTCGGCTCGGGCGGCGATTTTGGCTCCCTGCTTGATTAAATTGTTCGTGCCCGCGGAATTTGCCGAAAAAATCGAACCGGGCACGGCAAAGACCTCGCGATTTTGCTCCAGCGCCTGATTTGCCGTAATCAAAGCCCCGCTTTTTTCTTTCGCTTCAATTACGAGTACGCCCAAAGAAAGGCCGCTGATAACTCGGTTGCGCATCGGAAAGTATTCTACTCTGGCTCTTGCTTCCAAAGGAAATTCGCTGATTAACGCTCCGGACTCAACGATCTTTTCGGCCAATTTTTGATTGCTCGCCGGATAAATGACTTTTCGGCCAAGTCCCGAGCCGAGCACCGCCAAAGTCCGTCCGCCCGCGTTCAAAGCGGCTTGATGGGCAAAAGCGTCAATTCCCAAAGCCAAACCGCTGACGACCGTTATTCCTTGAGCCGCCAGTTCCCCGGCTAATTTCAAAGCCGCCTCTTTGCCGTAGCTTGAATATTGCCTTGAACCGACGATTCCGAGGCAAAGTTCGTCCTTGCTAAGAATTTCGCCTTTGACGTAAAGCATGGCCGGCGGATCGGCGATTTGTTTAAGCCGGACAGGATATTTTTCGTCCGCAATCGTGACAATCCTCACGTTTTCTTTCGCGATTTTTTCTAATTCTTTTTCCGGTTCGATCCCTTTTCTTTTTTCCGTGATTTTTTCCGCGATTGCCTGCGAAAGTCCGGCTTGTTTCAATTCCGAAACGCCCGCCCGCCAGGCGTTTTCCAAAGAAGGGAAAAAATCAATCAATTTCCGGAAACCCGACGGTCCGAGAACCCCGGTCAAATTGAACGCGTTAAAATATTTTGTTTCTTTCGTCATATTTTAGATTCTATTTTATATTTTCCGAAATCTGTTTTATTTGTTCCACCGCCTCATTCAGTATGTGGCAGTACAAATTTAATCCGATCTGGTTGATGTTTCCGCTCTGCTGTTTGCCCAGGATGTTTCCGGCGCCTCTTATTTCAAGATCGGCCTCAGCAAGCCGGTAGCCGCTCCCAAGGGCTTCCGCCCGCTTTAAGGCCTCGAGCCGCATAAGCGCTTTGCCTTCCAATTTTTGCTCGCCGTAGAAAAAATACGCGTACGCTTTTTTATGGGACCGGCCGATTCGGCCGCGTATTTGATAGCTTTGGGCAAGGCCCAGCCGCGCGCAGTTTGTGACGATTAAAGTGTTTACCTGCGGCAGGTCAAGGCCGTTTTCAATGATTGTCGTCGCCGCCAGAACGTTAAATTTATTTTGCCTGAAATCGTTCATCGCTTGCCGCAATTCTTCCTCGGACATTTTTCCGTGCGCCACCGCGATTTTCGCTTTTGGAACCAGTTGTTTTAAATTTCGCGCCGCTTTTCCGATTGTTTCAACCCGATTGTGCAGAAAATAAATCTGGCCTTTTCTGTTCAGTTCCTCTTCAATCGCTTTTTTAATCGTTTCTTTCGAGTAAGGCAGGATTTTCGTTTCGATTTGCCGGCGGCCCGGCGGCGGGGTTGAGATTAAACTCAAAGACCTCAGGCCAAAAAGCGAAAATTGCAGGGTTCTTGGAATCGGAGTCGCCGATAAACTTAAAATGTCGATTTCATTTCTGAATTTTTTCAATTTTTCCTTTTGCCGGACGCCGAATTTTTGTTCCTCGTCAATGATTAAAAGTCCGAGATTTTTAAAAACAACGTCTTTTGACAAAAGCCGGTGGGTGCCGATGACAACGTCAATTTTTCCTTCCGCCATTTTTGCGATTGTTTCGCGCTGTTTTTTCTTTGATTCAAAACGGCTTAAAACTCCGAGCCGCAAAGGAAAATTTTTAAGCCGTTCCTGAAAGGTCTGGAAATGCTGGTCGGCCAAAATCGTCGTCGGGCACAGCACCGTTACCTGTCGGCCGCTCCACGCCGCCTTAAAAGCCGCCCTCAAAGCAACTTCGGTTTTTCCGAAGCCGACGTCCCCGCAAATCAAACGATCCATCGGCCGCTCCGATTCCATGTCATTTTTGATTTCCCGGATCGCTTGCAATTGATCCTCGGTTTCAATGTGCTCGAACGATTGCTCGAATTCTTTTTGAATTTGATCGTCGGGCGGATAAGGCGTCCGGCGGGTGATTTCTCTTTTGGCGTAGGTTTCCAAAAGTTCTCTGGCGAATTTTTCAACATCTTCCTTGATCCGTTTCTTCATTTTCAGCCAGAGTTCTCCGCCCAAGCGATGAATTTTCGGTTGGGTAAAACCGACGTATCGGTCAATTTTTCCCAGTTGATTTTCCGGCACGTAAAGACGGTCCGGTTCTTTGCCTTCCCGCGGCGGCGCGTATTCAATGACGCAATAATTTGTTCCGTCTTGAACGGTGATTCCCCGATAAATGCCGATGCCGTGGTCAACGTGTACGACGTAGTCGCCCGGCAAAAGATTTTTAAGAAGCTCGGCTTTCTTTTTTGAGCCGATTTTGCGGTTTAAAATTAGCAGGCGATCTTCGTCGTTGATTTTTTTCGGCAAGACGGCGACGTTTTCAATCCGGTTGCCGAAAAAATCTATTCGGAGCGGACGGCTTGAATTTACCGGAAAAATCTCGATTGTCCCGCCAAGGCGCGAAAATTCTCCGGGCATAAGACCCTTTGCATAATAACCCTTTCTGCTGCAATTTGAGAATTTTGGCTGCGACTTCGTCGCTCCTCCTCGCTGTATCTGCTTTGCTGATACAGCTTCGTCGTTGCTCCTTGTCTCGCTCAAAATTCTTAAATTTCGCGACGAAAAGTTATTATGCAAAGGGTCTGAAACTTTTTGGACTTTTTCGTATCCCAATTCGTCCAGCCGCCGCAAAAAACTCGACAGCGCGATTTTTTGATCTTTTTTCAAAAAAAGCGTCCGATTCCGCCACCAAGATTGCGTTTTCGCCGATAATTTTATTTTGGTCAGATTTTCCCGAAACCAAAACAATGGCTTTTCCAGAAAGTATGGGGTAAGCCCGGCAATTAGAATTTCATTTGTTGTTTCATCTTGCTCCCTCTTCATTATTTGTTGAACAGCGACATCGCTTTTTCAGGGCTTTCTAAAATCATTGTTTCAGCCGCTTCGGCCGCCGTTTTGACGACTTTCGCGAAAATTTTTTCTTCCTCCGGCTTGAATTTTTGCAGGACGAGTTTTTCCGCCCGGATATGTTTTTTGGACGATTGAATGCCGATTCTTATCCTCCAAAATTCCTTTGTTTTTAATGCCTTGATAATTGATTCAACTCCCTTATGCCCTCCGGAACTTTTTCCGAAAGAAATTTTTATTTTTCCCAGCGGCAAATCAGAATCGTCGTGGAAAATGAAACAGCTTTCAGCTTTTAGCCCCTCGGCCTGAGCTCGGGACGAAGGCTTATAGCTTTTAGTTAAGAGCGCGACCGCTTTGCCGGAATTGTTCATAAACGTAAGGGGTTTAGCCAGAATAACTTTTTGAGAGTCGATTTTTCCCGATGATACTTCAGAAAGCAATTTTTTGGATTCGTCTGTCCACTCCAAATCATATTTCCCGGCCAAAAAATCAACCGTTCTGAAACCGGCGTTGTGTTTCGTTTTTTCGTATTCTTTGCCCGGATTACCCAGGCCGATGATTAAAAACATAATTCTTGCTTCTTGATTTTATAAATTATTTTGAATGAAGTCTTGTATTTCTGTGTAATCCTCCACTCCCGTTTTCGGCACGAGGATGAATCCTGTTTTGCCTCCCAGCACCGCCGTACTTTCCTCAAGCAGACCGTTTTCCTGATTCGCGTCAATAACAATATGCTTTATTTTGGAGGACGAGTCAATTTTTCTTGATATGTCCCAGAGCCGCTTTATGTCCAGAACGTCCAAATCGGTTTTGAAATCCCGCCGCAGCGCCCGGACGATTTCAATGATTTTCGGCAAATCCCAGAGCGGGCTCATTCCCAATATTTTTTTTCTTAACGCCTCAAGCACGGCCTGCTGTCTTTTGATTCTGCCGAAGTCCCCCTCAATGTCATGCCGCGTTCTGATGTATCTTAAGGCGGTTTGTCCGTCAAGCCAGCGCCAGCCGCTTTTCAGTTCAAATGTCTCGGTTGCGAAATTTTTTGTCGGAAATCTCGGGTCAAAAACGTCTTTTTCAACGAATACGTTCAATCCGCCGATTTGGTCAATAATTTCTTTCAATCCCTCCAAATCCATTAAGATATAATCGTTAATTTCAAGTCCCGTTATTCGGCCGACTTTTTGTTTAATCAAGCCCGCGGCGAATTCTTCGGAGTCGCTGCTGTTTTTGTTTAACTGGTAAAGGGCGTTTATTTTTGTAAAATAGCCGGCATAGTAATTCCGTCCCTCCTCAATTTCCGGTACTTCAACATAAAGATCTCTGGGCAGGGAAATCATCGTCGCGGAACCCTCGGACGGATCAACGCTTAAGACGAGAATCGTGTCGGTTAAATCCGGCGCTTCGTATCCCGGCCCGCTCATTCCAAGAAGCAGGATGTTTGTCCGACCGGAAACGGGCGGATTTGTTCGGGGCATTTGGTTGCCGACGTTAAAAGCCGGGGTTTCTTTCGCGGCGACTTTTATTTTTTTGGGGAGTTTTATTGCCGAGGACCGAGGGGAAAGCAGAGGAAGCCCCTGGTTCAAAATCCGCGCTTCATTCTTCGCCCCGCCGTGATTGTCAATTTGAATCTCTTTTTTGAGAAGAATAAAGTTCAGAAAAGAAAATAAAGCCGCCAACCCGGCGATTGAAACAAGGAGTATTTTGATGGAGCTCTTAAGCATGTTTTACCTTTATACTATTTTATTCCACTTTTTTTGTCCACAATGGCTTGATTTAATAAGAAATGGTATAATAAAAACAACATGAAAAAAAATCTCTCCATTTTATTTTCAATCATCATTCTCAGCGCGTTTATCGGCCTCGGCGTTCGTTTCGCCTTCGCCCAGCTGGGCTGGGAAGAACCGGCCAATGCCCCGCCGCTTGACAACGAAATTCCCTTCTGGATTAAAAACGGCAACGATCTCTACCACACAACCGGCGGGAATGTCGGCATCGGTTCAACCTCTCCCACCTCCAAACTTGAGGTCGTCAATTCCTCCGGCTCCGCTGACGTTTACGGCATCAAAACCGCCGCCTTGTCCTCCTACGGTGGCTACGAAAGAGTTTACGGCATTTACTCAACCGCCAGCGCCGCTCCTTACAGCGGCGGCGATTTCGCCGTCGGCGTTTACGGTGGCGCTTCAAGCACCAGAGGCCTGCCCGTCGGCGTTTATGGCTCAGGCGGCATAAGAGGCCGCGGAGTTCAAGGTACCGGAAAAGTCGGCGTCTATGGCTATGCTTACGGCATTGCCGGCGGCACTGGCGTTTTCGCCTTGGGTGATACTTTCGGCCTTGAAGCGGCCGGCGACTACGCCGTTTATGCTACAGGCAATACCTACGGAATTTTCAGCGACAGCGGAAAGAATTATTTTTCCGGCAAGGTCAGCATCGGGACGACGAGCTCGGCAAGCACATTATCTTTGACCGGCAATGTAAGCGGCATCGGGACTACGAATCCTGGTGCGAAGTTGGATGTGGCGGGAGACATAAACTTGAGAGCCGGTACAAAATCTACACTCCCAAAGGGCGGTGCAAGAGGTAATTGCGGCCCCTATACCTTGGAATCAAACACCAAAAAAATACCTTATAAAATTTCATGTGGAACAACATATAGAGATGGGTCATACACGGCCAAAACGTATAATACGGCAAAGCCCGGTTGTACTCTTACCTGCACCGGTTCGGCCGGCGGCGGCTACGGCAGCGGCAAAGCTGAAATTGACTTGAACACTTGTGCGGACGCTCTTGTGCCCTTTAGTGGTCTGGGAGATATGGTAATTGTGACCAGCGGGAATAATACGGCCTGCAGAAACAGTAGCAATAGTGTTTATTGGCAGGAAGGGATACAATTAAAAGTGAGTTATTAAAATTCCCGAAGTTCAACTTCGTTT
>Ga0076100_138_pt1 | contig 10243 bp, 10 predicted proteins | sample RifGroC1_FD_68129 | JGI IMG/M metagenome (GOLD analysis project Ga0076100, IMG submission 68129) | Parcubacteria (Azambacteria) bacterium GW2011_GWC1_46_13
ATAGAAAATTTAAAAAAAGCCTGAACATGTGTATTTTAAAGCACATAAAATGCACACTGACTTCATCATTATAGCTAAAAATCTTAATTGGCTTAAGGTCTGCCGGCAATTCTTCCGGCCGGGCAATGATAAGTACGTTTTCTTTCAGCGTGTCTTTTTTCGCCGACTCAACCAACAGCCGCGCCGAAAGACTTTCAATCGGAACCTCGCGCGCCAAAAGCGCCCGCAAGTCCTCGGGCAGATCGGTCGCCGCGTCCCAGCTTTCTATAAGCCGCGTAAAAACGTTCTTTTTCGCCTGCTTAAACCGAAACTGCGAATAACCGTTTTTAAGAATGACTTTGCCAAGAAGTTCTTCATTCATATAAGAAGTCAACCATGAATTATTATAGCAATAATATGTAAACACCGGAGAACATAATCAAAGCGCCGATGAATTTTTTGATCAAAACGGAGGCGGAAATATCTTCTTTAATGACGCCGGGTATGATAAGCGTCAGCAGTATTCCGATGACAATCGCGTAAAAAGATTGCGCTTGCATAACGACGGTAACCAATCCCGCGGACGGAGCGATCGCGAGGGCTTTCTTGATGCTCATCTGGCCGAAAAAATCCAAAAGATTATTTCCGGAAAACCAAATATATTTGCCGGTTGTGGCGGTTTTTAGTCCGTCAATTATCTGCCTTCTCATGGCGGGAATTATAAAAAGTGTCAGTCCGGCTAACGTCGAACCCAGAGTGTCAAGCAAAAAATAATCCCAAAAAGACATCTTCGTGAGTCCGTAATCTATGAAGAGCGTCATGACAGACCACATCAAAATAGCGATGAGTATCATTCCAAAACCCTTGATAAATATGCCTCTGCTTTTTTCAAAGGAAACTATGGTGGCGCCTGCCAGCACAACGACAAAACCGAGCAGTTCGTTAGAGGACAATGTTTGTCCAAGAAATATAAACGCCAAAACCACCGTCAATACCGGAATAAACTTAAAAAGAATTACTAACGCGGATGTATCGCCTTGCTCAAGCGCTTTTCCGTAAAAACCGTATGAATAGATGAGAATGACGCCCGTCAAAATCGGTATCCATGAATACATCGTCAGTTCCGGCATTCCGACAAAAATAAAAAGTATCAGGAACAAGAACAAACTCGTGATTGTTGAGAAAAACAGAAAATCAAAAATTCCCCGCGTATATTTGCCGAGAATATACTTATCCACAAAATTGGAAGAAGCCCAGAATAACGGCGCGAGTAAAGAAAGTAAAATCCAGTTCATAAAAAGAGAGATGCTAAAACTTTATCAAACCCCGGAAGCAAATCAAAATTTTTAGCTTCCTCAACTTTTATCCATTTGTAATTTTGGGCTTCCCAATCCAGTTTTATCTTGTCCGTTTTAACATCAACCAGAATCGGATGAACAATCCATGTCTTGCCGTATTTTTCTTCCTCTTTATCAAAAACCTGTCCATGTTGAATTGAAACAATGTCGCCCGCCTCAATTCCCAATTCTTCCCGCAACTCGTCTTTCGCCTTTTGTTCAATACTTCTTCCGTCATCAAGAAATCCGGAAATGCCGTTCCAAAGGTTAGGATACAATCGCATTTTTGGATTTCTTTGCACAATCAAAATTTTGTCATTGTGCCTCACAACGCAATTGATGACCGGGGCGTATCGGATATTCGTATAATCAATTTGACCGTCCTTTGGCTTAAATACCGGCTCTTCTTTTTGAGCTTCCTGTTTATGAATTGTCGCCATAAGTTTACTCTTTTGCCCACTTTCTTCTATCGGCGGCCGAAGCTCCTGCCGCGGTAATGCGGTCTGGCCGGACGCGCGAATCTTGGCCGCTCGCGCGAAGTTTCAAAAAATTCGGGGATGCGCGCTGGTGGAAGTTCCGGCAGTTTGGATACCGGCAGGGGTTTTCTGATCAGACGCTCAATCGCGCGGATTTCCCGCTCTTCTCCGGGCACGGCAAACGTAATCGCGTGTCCGGAAGCGCCGGCGCGAGCCGTGCGGCCGATTCTATGCACGTAATCGTCCGAGGTTGAGGGCAAATCGTAATTAAGAACAAGTTCTATTCCGACGACATCGATTCCGCGGGACGCGATGTCCGTCGCGACAAGCACCCTGTACTTGCCGGTTTTAAATCCATCAAGCGCCTCGCGCCGCTGGTTTAAAGACCGATTTGAATGTATTTCCGCGGCCGTGATTCCTGCCGCGCGCATATGCCGGGTAACTTTTGTCGCTCCGTGCTTCGTGCGCGTAAAAATAAGGGTTGGACCGTGATAACTCCCGAGTATTTTTTCAAGAAGCCGGGTTTTCGCTTCTTTTGGAACGATAAATATTTCATGGGTTACTTTCTCGGCAATGGTGCCGGCGGGCGCGATTTCCACCCTGACCGGAAGCTTCATGTAGGAAGCGGCCATCTTCATAATCTCGGGCGGCATGGTGGCGGAAAAAAGCATGGTTTGCCGGTCCTTGGGAAGCGCGGCAAAAATTTTCTGAATTTGAGGAGCAAACCCCATGTCCAGCATCCGATCGGCCTCATCAAGAACAACAATTTTTACTTCATTGAGGTGAAGATTTTTTTGATTCAGGTGGTCAATGAGCCGTCCCGGGGTCGCGATTATAACGTGGGGCTTTTTTAAAATCGCGTGCGTCTGCGGGCCGATGGGAGCTCCGCCGATCAATATCGCGGTTCGAAGTCCCGCGCCATGGCCGATTTTTTTCAGCATCTCATCCACCTGTATGGCTAATTCGCGCGTCGGCAAAACCACAAGCCCTTGGCCCTTTATCCGCGCGAGCCGCTGAATCATGGGGATGCCGAAAGCAAGGGTTTTTCCGGTGCCGGTTTGCGCGATTCCCACTATGTCCTTTCCTTCAGCGGCAATGGGGATGGTCTGCGCCTGAATTGGGGTGGGTGCTTTAAAATTAAGCCGCGCGAGAATTTCCAAAAGCGCCGGGGCAATGCCGAGGCCATAAAATCCTGTATTCATATTTTCATTAATTCGTTGTTGCATTTTTATTAGCTTTCACAAAATATTCCGAGCGTGAGGACATAATGCTCTTCGGAGTCCGAACCTATCTCAAGTTAATAAATTTGACTTAATTAAAGCCAGTTTCTTTTCACGTCGCCAGCTTTTAATTTCGGATTCGCGTTGACGAGCTTGGGATAATGTTGGAAATTCTTCATAATAGAGCAATTTCACCGGTCGTCTGATTTTTGTGTAATGCGCCCCGTATTTTGATTCATTGTGTTGCTTTATTCTCTTGTCTAAATCGTTGGTGCATCCGGCATACAAGGATTCGTCCGCGCATTTAAGAATATAAACGATGTGGGTCATTATAATTAAATCACCTGAGGAAGTCGCTCGCACTGACTAATTGAAGTCGCTCGTCATCCTTCGGTATCAGCGCAGAAATTGTGCTAATTTCTGCGTGATTTTTACTCCTTGGAATACCAAGGAAAAAATCAGCTGCGGGGCAGGGATTCGGACCCCGATAAATGGCTTCAAAGGCCACTGTCCTACCGTTAGACGACCCCGCAATATATTCATTTAAAATGTCCTACCGTTAGCCTCGCCCGTAGGCCGGAGCCTGTGGGCTACGGCCGAGGGACGACCCCGCAATATATTCATTCTTTCAATTTTAATTTTAAAATTCTTTTTCCTTTTGCAGTTTTGTAAAATCGTTCCATCCGAAAAGCTTCATATTTATCATCATAGTTTTCGGCATAAATAAGAGTTAATGGTCTTCTCAATGCTGTTGACCTCACATGGCCTGTATTATGCTCTTGCATTCGCTTCTTCAAATTAGAAGAACATCCTATATAAAGATTACCATCTTTTTTGCTTTTTAAAATATAAACCGTTTGCATCTAAAATGTCCTACCGTTAGCCTCGCCCGTAGGCCGGAGCCTGTGGGCTACGGCCGAGGGACGACCCCGCAATAATTCAATTTTTCTCAATTATATCTACTGCCGCCAGTTCCAGATGCAGAAACGGAAACGGCGATTTTTTCATTTCCTGCTCCGCGGCGACGATTTTTTTCAACATGGCCGACAAATCAGTTACGGAAACGTCTTGAATCTGTTCTTGCAGGTTCAACATCTGTTCGCCGGTCAACTCGGCGCCGATGAATTTTCCGAGCGACAAATCAACTTTCAAGACGGTCATTTTTCTGAAATAACCGATCAGCGCTTTCGCGAATTCCTGAGGATCCGAACCGCCGTCGTTTAATTGATGAAGAAATCTGAAAGCGCCGGCCAAATTGTTCTTAATCAAAAAATTGACGAATTCCCGCGCGGTTTCAATATCAATCGTTCCCAAAATCTCCTTTACATCCTTCGCGCCGACGGCATTGCCGGACAAAGCGATCACCTGTTCCAGCGCGCTCTCGGCGTCGCGCAGGCAGCCGTCGGAATTGACGGCAATCAGGCGCAAAGCGTCTTCGTCAGCCCGCACGTTCTCGCAAGAAGCGACCGTCCCAAGCCGCGCCATGATTTCCGGAACCGTGAGTTTGCGAAAATCAAATCTCTGGACGCGCGATAAAATCGTCGCCAGAAGTTTTTCAGCTTCGGTGGTCGCCAAGATGAATATCGCGTGCGCCGGCGGCTCTTCCAGGGTCTTTAATAAAGCATTAAAGGCCTCCTTCGTCAACATGTGAACCTCGTCAACGATAAAAACCTTGTATTTCGTTTTCACCGGAGCGAATTTTATTCCCTCTTTCAAATCGCGGATTTCGTCAATGCCGCGATTGGAGGCCGCGTCAATTTCTATCAGATCAAGCGCCCGTCCATGATTTATATCTTCGCACGCGTCGCACTTGTTGCAGGGTTCAACTTTCGCGGAGACGTTGGGTAAATCGGAGCAGTTTAAGGCCTTGGCGAAAATTCGCGCGATCGTCGTCTTTCCCGTTCCTCTCGGCCCGGCAAACAAATAGGCGTGGGAAAGCCGGCCGGAGGAAATGGCGTTGCTTAAAGTCCTGACGACATGCTCCTGTCCTGTAATTTCTCCGAATGTCTTTGGCCGGTATTTACGATATAAAACAAGATTGCTCATATACAAAAAGAGGTTATCGAATAACCTCACTATATCACGCTCCTTCTAAAAATCAACTGGTATTATTTTTTAAAAACGAGGAATTTGAAGCCCAAAAAGTTCCAGATCAAAGAAACCGCGGTGGCGACGACTTTGGCGATATTCAACCACGCCTCGGCGCCGACCGCGAAAGGAGACGAAACAAACGTCGTGATAAGAATAACCATTCCGCTGTTGAGAAACCCAGAGTTTGTTCCAAAGATAACTGTTTGACACGGCCACGATGAAACCCGGAATATTAACGCCGCCGATGACGAATCCGGCGGTAACTCCGCTCAAATAACTTAAAAGATTCAGAACGCCAAAATCAATCGCGGTGTTCAAAAAACCCACGGCGGCGAACTTGCCGACCTGCGCCATAAAAGGCAGCCATCGGGACAAAAATATTCCCAACCAAACGCCGAACGGCCATAAAACGGAGATAATGACGATAGAAAACAAAAAAACAAAAGGGTTCCGGAGTCCTAAATGAAAAAGAGTCGGAATCGCGAAAATTCCCGTAAGCGCGCCGACAATCGCGGCGATATAATAATCTTTTTTTGAGATATTCATGATTTATCGATTTAATTCATCAAACGCCGGAGGCGGGGCTGTCTTGCCCAATTGCGACCGCTCAAAAATTTCCCGCTCAACCATCGCCCTGTCGCGGCCGTATTTAAGGCGGGAGATTTCGCGAATTGATTTCGCAAGCTCGGGACTCGAGGGCCTTCCCGGGTAAGTAATCATATTGAACGGAACCGAAATCTGGCCGTTAATCATCAATTTGACGTATGCGTTGAAATTATCAAGATTAATCAAATCGTTGGCGTCAAAAACCGGCTCAAGCTGCTTCGCCAAATATTCCGCGTCGTCAACGCCGACCCTGAAACTGACGAGCGAGCCGACATTGCCGAAAACCGCGTCGCGAATTTTTTCCTGCAGCTGGGCGATAAATTGATGGCCGATAATCAAATCAAGACGGTATTTTCTGGCTTCCGACAATATGGTCGCTATGCTGTCGGTGGTGAAATTTTGAAACTCGTCGGCGTAAAGATAAAAATCTTTTCTCTGCTCCTGCGGAACATCGGCCCTCGCGAAAGCCGCCATTTGAAGTTTGGAAATCAGAATCAATCCAATAAGCGAACTGTTGACCTCGCCGGTTTTGCCTTTGTTCAGGTTGACCAGAAGAATTTTCTGCCCGTCCATTATCTCCCGGAAATTGAAAGCCGAATGCGGCTGGCCGATAATGTTGCGCATCATCGTGTTTTCAACAAACCGGCCGACTTTGGAAATCAAATAGCCGAGCAGTTCGGACCGGGCCTGGGGCGAGGTCTGAGCCATTTCCTGTTCCCAAAAAGCGCGCACCGTCGGATCGGTCACTTTCTGCAATTTGTATCTGACGAATTTTTCGTCGGTAAAGATTCTCGGAATTTCAACTATCGTTCCGGGGTCGTCCGGATCGGCCATCAAGGTCAGCATCGCGTTCCTCATGTTGTGCTCAAACAACGGGCCGATGATTTCCGGCGGAAAGAGTTTGTAAAATATCGCTATCATTTCCTGAATCGCAAAATCCATCTCCGCCGGAGTTCTCGCCTCAAGCATGTTCAAGCCCATCGGCCGCTCCATGTCAAAGGGTTCAAACAAAATTACGTCGTCAACCCGCTCCCTCGGAATCAGCCCCAGTATCTTTTCAATGGAATCACCGTGCGGGTCAAGCAGGGCGACTCCGTGCCCGGCGTCAATGTCCTGGATGACCAAATTTTCTATAAAATTGGACTTACCGGTGCCGGTCTGGCCGATGATGTAAAGGTGGCGGCGCCGGTCTTCCGGGGCCATTCTGGCGACGGTTTCAACGCCTCTGAAAAAATTTTTTCCCAAAATCAAACCTTCTCTGGGCATATTCACCGGCGGCGAGGCGAGTTTCGCTTTCAAGTATTGGACCTTTGGCGTTTCTATTTTTCCGACCGGAAAATGAAACACGCTCGTCAACTCCTCGGTGTTTAAAATTATTTTTTGATAATCGTCGAAAAGCCGGAAAGAGAACTGATAAATTAAATTACGCAATCCCCGCCCCTGGGGTCTGGCGGATTTCAAATTGTTAAAATTGGGGTGGGCAAACTGGGTAAAAGCCCCTTCCATGTTTTTTAAAATTTCTTCGGCTCTCGGCAAATTGGCGGCGGAAGCCATCAAACGCACGTTGACTTCAAATTCAACCTTGTTTGTTTTTTCTTCAATCGCTTTAATGACCTGTTCCTGAAGCGGTGTGATTCTTATCGGCTCAGCGTCTTTTTTCTCTTTAGCCCCGATTAAACTTTCAACCAGAAAACGGAAAAAACCGCCGCGGGCTTTGGCCAAAGCCGATTCAAAGTCCGCGCCTTTTTGCATTTCTTTGGCCGCTTTTAAGGCAAGATTCTTCCACTGAGAACCGGCCGGGCGCAGCAATATCTGCAAAGCCCCGCCCTCCCCTTCTTCCCGCAATTTTGAAAGAGCGATGGTAACCGCGTTCAAAGGGTCGGTCTCAAGCGCCAAATATGTTTTCAACGGCAAAGCGGAATTCTTGCTTAGCGACAACTGAGAGCCGACGCTCGCTCCATACGGGTTAAAAATATTGTAATCCTCAACTTTTTTAACGCTCGCCGACGGAAAGATGCCGTAAATCTGCTTTTCAACGAATTCCTCAAGCTTCTTGGGCGCGCCGACATAAAAAGAAATTTCCTCGCCGACGTGAGGAACCGCGATTTCCAAAGCGAAATAAGGAGCGCCGTAAAAAAACTTTTCCGAACCTTTGGCGCGAACGGACGAAAGGCCGGCGTAAAACTGCTCCATCACGCCGATTATCTCTTTTTCCGGCTTCTGCGCTTCTCCGGCTTTCGGCGAGGACTTCGGCAAAGTTACCAAAAACAAAGACAAACTTAATCCCCTGCTTAAAGCGCCTTTCGTCCGGAGCGATTGGATAATTATAATTATCGTCAATGCCGCAATCAAAAATAAAAGCAAAAAAACCAGCGGCATTAAAATTTGATTAAGATCAATCATATTACATCTCTTTTATCCGGCGTTTGGCCAACAGCTCGTTATAAAGTTTATCAACCAATGTGTCGTGAAAAGCGTCCAAAAGATACGGGCTGTTCAATTTTTGCGCCTGATGAACGGCTTTGTCCAAACCTTTGGTAAACGCCGTGACAATCAACTCGTCAATCGCTTTTTTCGTTTCTTCGGTTAATTTTGTTTCAACCGCCGCTTTTGAGGGTGGTTTTTGGGCAATCAGAGGCGGCAAGGGCACGGACGGAGACGGTGCCGCTTTCAGAGGCCCTTCGGCCGGTTTTTCCGTTTCTACCGTTTTCTCCAATTCCCGCTTTTTTTCCAAAAGCTTTTGTTCAAGTTCTTTAATTTCCTCCTCAACCGTTTTTGGCCTCTCGGCGGTTCTTGGCATCTCTCCGCCCGCCTGCTCTTGGGGATTTAAATTTTGTTTATATTCAAAAGGCATATAAAACTTAAAAATTACGAAAGCGACTCAACTATTTTCTTAAATTCTTCTTTTGCCGAATTTACTTCGTTTTGGACGAGATTCTGATAATCCGGAATCTGGGCGGTTAAAAATTGATTGATTTTTTCCTGCTCGCCCGCCTCGCTCAACTTTTCAAATTCTTCGCGTTTATCTTCCGGCAGGCGCTCCATAATCGCCAACGCAATGCTTTTCACCAGATTCTCGGTAAATTGAGAGAGTATTCTGTCCTGGACCTCAACCGGCAGATCGCTTATTCCCAGTTCGTCAATTATGTTGCCGATAACATTTTCGGCCGAAATTTCGTTTGTCATATGTTTTATAATTTTAATTTTTTACCGTTTTATCATTTAAACACATCACCGTATTTTTTCTCGGTCAATTCAATGGTTTTTTGCATTGACTGTCTGATATAATCGGCTTCCACGCTGTTTCCCCTGCCGACTTCCTCCATTGTTTTCAAAATGTCCTGATTTTGGAGTATTGTCACCGCCCGGCTTTCAATAACGCTCCGGTCTAAATTCGCGGTCAATTTGCCGCCGCGCAAAACCTCCCGCCAATTATCCTGCAATAATTTACTTGCCTTTGAAGCGTTCTCGCCGCCGCTGACAATCAATTTTTCAATTTTTCCGTCAGGGGTGTATTTAAAAATTCCTTTTACGCCCACCTCGGTATTCTCAATAATTTTATTATGAACGGCTCCGGCCGCTTTCTCGACCGCGCCGGCTTCAGCCCCGGCCAGCGGAGCCTCTGTCCCGCCAAGATGAGCTTCTGCTCCAACAGGCGGTTTAATAACCTCGGCGACCGACTCGGCTTTAACCGCTTCAACTTGCGGCTCAATATAATGCTCCTTTAAAAAGTCATGAGCGTTCATGTCTTGAGCTTTTTGCAATTCGTCATCCGGCAGTTTTGACGCCATTTCCATAATTTTGTTTCTCAAACCCATCTTTCGCCAAAGCTCAAGATGATCGCGTTCGCCGGCAACCGGAAATCTCGTCTCATCGGTCATTCCCCAATACGTCTTTTTTAAAACCTCTCCAACTTTTAAGTCCTTCACAACCGCGTATTCTTCTTTGGACAAATGGCTCAATCCGTTAATGAATTTCCAATCCGCTTCTATGTCGCCCGGAGGAGGATTAAGCCAAAACTCGCCTTCTTTCGGCGGCGCGTACATTTCCGCCGCGTGCGGCTTGCCGGTCTGGGTATAATAATTTTCCAAGCTTTTGTAATAATCGGTCGTTTTGCCGGCGTAAAAAGCGTCTTCGGCGCCTCGATACGTTTCTTGAGCCGCCAAGTTTGCGGCGACCTTGGAGGCATTATCGGCTTCCAGGGCCTTTTCGCCGGCAGCCCCCATTGCCTTCCGAAAAGCGTCGGAAACGTACTCCATGTTCGCAAGTTTCAACTTTCCATCCGGCGCTATTTCAACCGCGCCTTTTTTAATAAGCTTCATCAATTCCAGATACGCCTCTTTGTTGCCTGCCATTCCTTTCTCAGCCATAAACTTTGAAACGTCCGGCGATTTCATAAAATCCAAAAACATCAGATGCGCCTGCTTGCCGGCGGTTGCCTCCGGCACTCCCGTGCTCTTAAGATAATCAATCACCGCGCCCTCGGGTCCCCGTTCTCCGATTCCCAACCGAACTCCGCCCGGTTTTTCGGGCA
>Ga0076100_141_pt1 | contig 8532 bp, 8 predicted proteins | sample RifGroC1_FD_68129 | JGI IMG/M metagenome (GOLD analysis project Ga0076100, IMG submission 68129) | Parcubacteria (Azambacteria) bacterium GW2011_GWC1_46_13
GGATAAATCTCGTCGGCCCCTTCCAAATCGGCTATGGTCCGGCTTAATTTCAAAAGCCGGTGGTAAGCCCTTGCCGAGAGTTTCAGATTTGTTACCGCCTGCCTCATAATATCCTGGCATTCTTGATTCAATTGGCAATATTTTTTGATTTGCTTGAGATTCATTTCGGAATTGGTCAGAATTTTGTATTTTCCGAGCCGGTCACCCTGAATTTTTCTGGCTTTTTCGATTCTTTGCCTGATTGTTTCGCTGGTTTCGTTCGCTTCTTCGCTTATTAATTTTTGATATTTAACTCTCGGCACTTCAATGTGGAGGTCGATTCTGTCCAAAATCGGGCCGGAGAGCCGTCTTTTGTATTTTATCAGCTGGGTCGGAGAACATTTGCATTCTTTTTCCGGATCGCTGAAATATCCGCAAGGGCAGGGATTCAGCGCGCCGATGAGGATGAATTTCGCCGGGTAGGTGGCGGTATGCTGGATTCTTGAAACGGTTATTTTTCCTTCCTCAAGCGGCTGACGTAGCGCCTCAAGGACCTGCCTGGGAAATTCGGGAAATTCATCCAGAAACAAAACGCCGCGATGGGCCAAGGTGATTTCGCCGGGTTTTGCCGATGTTCCGCCGCCTATTAAAGACGCGGCCGAGGCCGTGTGGTGAGGCGCCCGAAAAGGCCTTAATCTAATCAAAGGCTGATCGGCGGCCAGCAAACCTGCCACGCTGTAAATCTGGCTTACTTCAAGCGCCTCTTCATGATTCATCAGCGGCAATATTGAAGTAAACGCACGTCCCAGGAGCGTTTTACCCGAACCCGGCGGGCCGCTCATTAGGACATTGTGTCCGCCGGCCGCGGCGATTTCCAAAGCCCTTTTGGCGTGCTCCTGTCCCTGAATGTGCGCCATGTCTATCGGATAAATTGCCTCGGTTTCTTGGTTTTTTGAATCCATGGCCGGATCTTCGCTTTTTATTAAGATTTTGCCTTCAAGGTGCAGTAAAAGTTGGCTTAAGTTCTCCGCGCCGATGACTTCCAAATCCGGAATCAGCGCGGCTTCGGCTGTATTTATTTTTGGCACGATCACCGTTTTAAAGCCGTTTTCTTTGGCCATCAAACCGATGGCGATAACCCCCTTCACCGGCCTTAAAGAGCCGTCCAAAGCCAGTTCGCCGACGAAAATTTTTCCGTTGGCATCAAAATTTGTCTGGCCGGACGCCAAAAGGTAGCCCAAGGCAATGGGCAAGTCGTAAGCCGGTCCTTGTTTTTTCAAATCAGCCGGTGCCAAATTCACGGTCAACCGTTTGTTTTTCCTGCCCGGCGGCGTTGCCCCGCTGTTTTTGATTGCCGCGGAAACGCGTTCTTTGGATTCTTCAACCGCCTTGTCCGGAAGTCCGACAATATTAAAAGAGTGGAGGCCCGGTGACAGGTCAACCTCCACTTCTACTGGCCTGGCCCAAAGGCCGTTAATTGCGGCGGAGAATATTTTTGCCGGCATAAAGTTACGCGTGTTCAACGCACATTCTTGCTTCGGGGTCGGCTTTTAACCGTTCCAATTCAATCTCTTTGCCGCATTTTTCACAGGTTCCGTAAGTTCCTTTCACTATTTTTTCCAAAGCAAGATTAATGTCTCGCAGGCGAAGTTCAAGCGAATGTTCAACCGGCAAAACATCCACATATTCTTCAACTTCGTCTTGATTTTCGTCTTGTTCCGACGTTCGATCGCCGAATTGAGGCAATTTTGAGTCCCAATCGCCTTTTAAGTTCGGATCTTTGGCCGCGAAAGCGCCGAGTTCGTCTTGAATTCTCTTTTGTTCTTCCAAAAGCCGCGTTTTTAGTTCTTCCAGCGTTTTTTTATCCATACAAATGTTGTGAATAAAAACCGGATTTCTTCAGGTTTTCCGCCGTTTATCCACAAGTTTTACACTTATAATAAGCCGTCTTTCGCAAATATTCCGGAAGGAGACGCTTACGGCTGAAGCTCTTCTTCGGAAATCAGCAAATCAACCAATTTATACATGCTTTTGCGGGAGGATGAGAGTAGCAGATAATCCTTGTAAAAAGCGTAGTCAACGCTAAGATCCTCAAACGGGAAGTTCATGTATCGCACGTCAACGTTTCTATGCATGGTGGAATCGCTTACAAATTCTTTTACGACCGGCAATCCTTTCACGATACCAAAATATAGGGGGTTCAAATCCTTGTCCAGACCGGTTGTTTCCCATTTTTGCATGTCGTTCAGGGCTTTCTGGGCGTCGCGCCACTTCAGAACAGCGGCCCATCTGTAACCCTCGTTTTGGGTATAGATGAAGAAATTGAATTCGCCGGCGAAGTTGGCCAACCAGCCGGCAGGAGTGCTGATTTCAAGCGCGTCAAAAAATTCCTGCGAAGTCAAATAGTGCTCGTCAACTTTCAGAATTATTCTTTTTAAAGTGTCGGGTGATTCCTGGGTTTGAATTTCTATTGTCAGCGCTTCCAAAACATCCTCTTTTGATTTTGTGCGCGGCGTTAAGGTTACGGTTTTTTCCGGCTCTCGGGTTAATAACAAAGACGGCGGAACCTCCGCAAATTTTTCAACAGGAGGCGGCGGGGGAGCGGGAGCGATTTCCCCGACTTTTTCTTCCGGCGGAACAGCGGGTTTGGGAACGAAAAGATTGCGAAGAACCTCCGGGATAAGGGGAATTTGTTCGTAATATTTTTGCCAGTAAAAGGTCAGACCGGCTATTGTTATTAAAATAATGGCCAAGCCGCTTAGAACCAGCCGGAAAGATTTGGTGCGATGAAAAGGAAGCTCTCCGACTCTTGTAATGACGATTTCTTCGGTTGGCGGTTTTTCAACACCCGGAAGCGGAACTTTCTTCAATTCTTTTTCCATTGCGCCTTTTTCAGCCGCGGCCGCGGCTTCAGCTCGCGCCCTCGCCTCCGTTTCCAAACGAAGCCCTTCCTCCCGCGCCATTCTTGCTTCTTCCTCCGCTTTTTTGGCCCCTTCTTCAGCCGCCGCTCGAGCGGTTTCTTCCTCGGCTTTTAATCTTGCTTCCTCATCCGCCGCCCGTCGCGCCGCTTCTTCGGCCTTTTTCCTTTCTTCCTCGGCCGCCATTCTTGCTTCTGCTTCGGCTGTTTTATGGGCCTCTTCTTCGGCCGTGAGAGCTTTTCCAGCGGCTAATCTTGCCGCTTCTTCCTCAGCCGATCTTTTTGCTTCTTCTTCGGCTTTTAGCCGCGCTTCTTCCGCCGCGGCTTTTCTGGCTTCTTCCTCCGCTTGTATTTTTGCAATTTCTTCCGCTTCGGCCGCCTTTCTCGCGATTTCTTCTTGTTCAGCCTTAATTCGCGCCTCCTCTTCGGCTCGCCCTTGTTCCTCTCCGGTTGCTATTTTTGCCTCTTTTTCCGCGGCTTTTCTGGCCTCTTCCTCGGCTCTGATTCTTACTTCCTCCCCCGCTTTTCTGGCCTCTTCCTCGGCTTTAGTTTTCGCGGCCAAACCCTCGGCCGTTTGCGCTTTCAAGGCCTCAATGTCTTTTTGCATCGTCCTGATGACCGTCCCGCCTTCCGTTTTCTCTTTCGCTACGACTTTTTCTTCAGGCAACGCCTCGGCAGAGAGAAATTTAGCTTCTCCTTCTTCCGATTTTGTTTCTTCGGTTAAAATATCATCGGCCATATTTAAGATTATAACACAATCGCTATCCGAATAGGAAGAAAGCCAATAGGAGGATAGAAAGAAATGGCCTGTTGGCTATCTTTCTATTTTGCTAACTACTTGGCTTGTTTAAGAGACAAACGAATTTTACCGCTTGCCGGGTCAACCTCCAAGACCTTAACCGGAATAATGTCGCCGACTTTGACCACGTCTTCAACTTTCGCCACCCGGTAAGAAGCGAGTTCCGAGATGTGAACCATGCCGTCCTGTCCCGGGAAGAGTTCCACAAAAGCTCCGAAATCCATTATTTTCACCACCTTGCCCTGGTAAATTTCTCCAACTTTGGCTTCCCGGGCGATATTTTTAACCCATTCAACGGCTTTTTGCGCGGCCTGGGCGTCAACGCATGTGATAAAAACCGAACCGTCGTCTTCAATGTCAATTATGGCGCCGGTTTTTTCAATGATTTCATTGATTATTTTACCGCCGGGACCGATAACCGCGCCGATTTTGTCGGGATTTATTTTGAAAGAAACGATTTTTGGAGCGAACGGCGAAAGTTCCGTTCTTGGACCGGAAATAACCGCGGTTATTTTTTCAAGAATTTCAAGCCGGGCTTTTTTTGCCTGCGCGAACGCGTCCTTCAAAATTTGCAAAGTAACACCTTCGATTTTGACGTCCATCTGAAGGCCGGTGACGCCTTCGCTCGTCCCGGCGACCTTGAGATCCATGTCGCCGTGATGATCCTCCGGTCCTTGAATGTCGGTCAAGACCTTGTAATTTCCTTTTTTGTCCATCATCAATCCCATGGCAATTCCTGCCGCCGGCCTTTTTATTGGCACTCCGCCGGCCATTAACGCCAAAGAGGAGCCGCAGACCGAGGCCATTGAAGAAGAGCCGTTTGACGACAAAATTTCCGAAACCACCCTAATCGTGTAAGGGAATTCTTCCTTCGGCGGAATGATCGCTTCCAGCGCTTTTTCGGCTAACGCGCCGTGACCGATGTCCCGGCGGCTCGGCCCCCGCATCGGCTTAATTTCACCCACCGAGAAAGGCGGAAAATTGTAGTGATGGATAAAGCGTTTTTTCCCCTGGTACTCCATCTGGTCAATCATTTGCTCATCGCCCGGCGATCCCAAAGTCAGCGTCGAAAAGGCCTGGGTATTGCCGCGTTTAAACAGAGCCGAACCGTGTAGCCGTTCAAAAACGTCAATTTCAACCGAAATTTCTCTGAGCTCGTCAAGCGCCCGGCCGTCCGGCCTTTTGCCCAAATGATATTTTTGTGGACAAGTTCGTCAATTTCTTTGTCAAAAAGATGGTCGGCCGCCTTAATTCTTTCGTTTTTTGCCGATTCCGGCAATTCTTTGTACTTTTCTTTCAGGAAATTTGCGAGACCCTCTTTCACCAGAGCGGTTTTTTCTTCCCTCAGGAGCTTGGTTTTTTCGTAAATTGCGTTTTCAAGTTTGTCTTTTAGAAATTCTTTAACATTGGCTTCAAATTCCGAATCCGATTCGGTCAAAACCAAAGCCAGTTTTTTTGGATTCACCTGCGCGATAATTTCTTTTTGGAATTGAATGTTTTTTTTCAGTTCCTCCATGCCTTTTTGAATCGCTTCAAGAACGTCTTCTTTCAATCATGTTTATTCTTTCTTCCGTGCCGGAAATTAAAATTTCAAAATCGCTTGCGTTCCTTTCTTCATAAGTCGGGTTGAACGCGAGTTTTCCGTTTAGCCGCGCGATTCTCACCGAACTAATTGGGCCCTCAAAAGGAATGTTGGAAATAGAAAGGGCGATTGAGGTGGCGATCAAAGCGGCAATGTCCGGGTCGTTTTCATTGTCAAAAGAGAGCGCGGTGGCGACTATTTGCACTTCGTTGCGGCTTCTTTGGTCAAAACGCGGCCTGATGCCGCGGTCAATCAGACGGGAAGTCAGAATCGCCTCGTCCGAAGCCCGGCCCTCCCGCTTCATAAACCGGCTTCCTTTGATTCTGCCGGCCGCGTAAAATCTTTCTTCGTAATCAACGACGAGCGGAAAGAAATCAATTCCCTCCCGCATTTTTTTGCTTATCACCGCCGTCGCCAAAACCGCGGTCTGCCCCAATCGGACAAGAGCCGCGCCGTTGGCCAGCTCGGCCATCCGGTCTATTTCAACTTTCAATTTTTTGCCCCCAAAATCAGTTTCAAAAGTCCGCATTATTTTGCGAAACGCGAATCTCGGTTTCGCGCGAATTCCAAAAAACATTTGACGGCTGACATTCGGCGTCCGGCGTTTTTTCAACGGAACACCGCATGTCAAATGTTAAATGTTTATAGAGGTCGCGTCGGTCTTGATTCGCGTTTTTAAATTAGTTATCTTATTTTCGGCCTGATTAAAAATTTTTGCTGATCTTCGCTTAAATCCAAAAAATCGTCGGACGCCTCTTTAAGACGCGACGACGCGGTTTTTCCGAAAGCGATGACTTCCACCTGTTTGCCCTGATTTCTCAGATATTCAACCAACGGCACGAAATCGCCGTCGCCGCTCATAAGGACGATTACGTCAAGCGAAGGCGCGAGGCGCACCGCGTCAATTGCCAAACCGACGTCCCAATCCGCTTTTTTCAGGCCGCCGATGAAAATCTGAAGCTCTTTGATTTTTGTTTCAATGCCGAGGCGAATTAGCGCTTCAAAAAACGGCTGTTCTTCGCCGCTCTCCGTCTTAATGACGTAAGCCACGGCCCTGATAAGTTTTCTTGAGGCCACGGCCGTCTTTAAAATCTCTTTAAAATTCACCCGGGCGTTAAAAAGATTTTTCGCGGAGTGATAGAGATTTTGGACGTCAATAAAAATTCCGATTCTTTGTTCCCTGTGTTTGATGACCGTCATTTTTTATTTCTTTAACCCCAGCTTTTTTATGAGTTTGTTGTAGCGCTTTTCGTCTTCTTTTTTCAGGTAATCCTGCAGTTTTTTTCTTTGGCTGACCATGCCCAAAAGTCCTCGCCGCGAATGCACGTCTTTGGGATGCTTTTTGAGATGATCAGTCAGCACTTCCAGTTCTTTGGTCAAAAGCCCAATCTGGACTTCGGCCGAGCCGGTATCATGTTCGTGAAGCCGCAATTTTTTGATGATTTTGTCTTTTTGCGTGATCGTTAACATATGAAATCATTGTAACACAACTTTTTAAACTTTGGCAAATGTTATACTTATGTCGTACAATATGAGTATGAACGAGCCAAAGCTAAGCGCGATTGAGCGGTTTCTTGAGGACTATCTCAAATATCTTGAAGTTGAAAAGAACCGTTCAATAAAAACGATGGAGAATTACCGCCATTATTTGGAGCGATTTTTACTTTGGGCGAAAATCCAAGAACCGAAAGATATTACGGCCGATTTAGTCAGAGAATTTCGGCTTTATTTGAACCGGCTGAAAGACGACTCAAATCGGGGATTGAAAAAAATTACCCAAAACTATCACGTCATCGCTTTAAGGAATTTTCTTAAATATCTGAGAAAGCGGGACATTGAAACCCTGGCCCCGGAAAAAATTGAATTGGCGAAAGTCGCGCTTCGGGAAATTGAGTTTTTGGAGGAAACGGAGTTGGAGCGTCTTTTGAACGCTCCCCAAGGAGGCGGTTTAAGCGATTCGCGGGATAAGGCGATTTTGGAGCTTTTGTTCGCGACAGGCCTTCGGGTCTCGGAACTCTGCGGCCTGAATCGGCAAAGTGTGAATTTAAAGCAGGATGAATTCAGCGTCCGGGGCAAGGGAGACAAAATCAGGGTCGTGTTTTTGTCGGAAACCGCCAAAAATTGCCTGAAAAATTATTTGGACAAAAGGGTTGACGTTGACGAAGCGCTTTTTGTCAGGGTCGGAAAAGGGAAGAATTTTTTTCAGAAAAACGCCGATCTCCGGCTGACCTCAAGAAGCGTTGAACGGATTATAAAAAAATACGCGGCCAAAGCCGGCATCGGAAAAAAAGTAACGCCCCATCAGTTGCGTCACCAATTCGCCACCGACCTTTTGCGCAACGGCGCGGATCTCCGTTCGGTTCAGACAATGCTTGGCCACTCAAGCATCACCACCACCCAGATTTATACCCACATCACCGACAGACAATTAAAAGAGATTCACAAAAAATACCACCGCAAAGGCGCGCTTAACGATTGAATTATGACCATCTTTATCTTCGGCAATCCGGATTTGACTTTTGACTCTTTGCCTTTGCGGATTTTGCCCGGATTAAAAAAACGATTTCCTCAAGTCAAGTTTGAAGTGAGAGACCCCAATGAAGAATGGGACGTGCCGGAAGAGCTGATTTTGATTGACACGGTTTTTGGCATTGAGCGGGCGCGGATTTTTGACGATTTGAAGAATTTTGAAAATTCTCCCAGAGTTTCCCTGCACGATTTTGATTTAACCCATCTTCGCCATCTTCAAAAATTGGGTAAATTTAAAAAAGTAAAAATCATCGGCGTTCCGCCGACGATTTCGGAAAAAGAAGTAATTAAACAAATTGCCGCCATTCTTCGCTCTTGTTCTTGACTCTTCACCCCCCCATCTGCTAAATTATCCACGTATTTTCAATCTCAATAAACAGATTGAAAATGCAATCATAGTTTTTTAACAACCAACAAGGAGGACAAGAAGTGAAAAAGACAGCAGGAGTATTGATTGGAGTTTTGATGATGTTGGTGTTTGCAAGTTCGGCGAATGCCGCCTGGACCTACGAACAAACCTTCAACACCTTAAACAACGGCGACCTCAACGGCCAGGATTCATGGTCCGGAGCCGTTGAATACGACATCCAATCAAGCATCAGCCACGAAGGAACAAAGGCGGTTAAAGTCAAGACCCTGTTGTGGTTCAATACCTTGGAACCATTCCTGCTAAAATATGAGAATGTACACAACATACAATCGTCTGCCTCGGATTCGTATGGAAGC
>Ga0076100_137_pt1 | contig 8086 bp, 8 predicted proteins | sample RifGroC1_FD_68129 | JGI IMG/M metagenome (GOLD analysis project Ga0076100, IMG submission 68129) | Parcubacteria (Azambacteria) bacterium GW2011_GWC1_46_13
TTCATTATTTTGCGCGCGGCGGGAGTTAGTGATAATATAGAAATATCGATTAAATAAAAAATACATGAACCAAACGACAAAAATTATTATTGGCATAGTTATTGTCATTGTGGTTATTTGGGGTGGGTATGCGTTATTGAAAGGCCATCAAGAGCAGGCGGTAACCGAGCCGACCGTTTCAACACAATTAAGCCAGAAAGTTCAGCAGGGAGAAAATATTCAATTTGAGCAATCTTTGCAAAATAAATCAGGAGAACAGCAGCAAGTAGATATTAAAAAAATATTTTTAAAAACAAGTTTTAAAAATCCTTATAATAAATTACCAAAAGATCTTGGATTATATCTTCGCGTAGCTAACGGACACTATTTATTCAGTAATGAAATAGCAAATGAATCAATATATGACGGTAAAAAAATTTCTATTAAGGGTAGCCTGGTAGCATTAAGTCAAAATGGCTTTCATTTCGCTCATACTGTTGAGAGGGGAAATCCTGGAATAGAAGGAGGTGAAAGTGTAGTCGATTTATATGTTGATGGCAATTTGGTGGCTAATAATATTTATAATTTAGGAGATGTCCAGATAACTAACAATGGAAAACATTATTTTTATCAGACCATCGGTGATGCTGGTACAAACTCCACTTTAGTAAAGGATGGAGTTAAATTAATAGATGTTAAAAGCGATTATTGGAAAGGCGGAATTCAGGGATTTGCAATAGATGATGATAATGGTTTTGATCTAATAGTTTATATATCTAATTTAAGTGGTCATAAATTAATTTATAAAAGTAAAGAAATATCAAAAAATAATATTTATTCTTTTTCAATCAGTCCAAATGGAAAACATTATGCTTATGTCGAATCGCTGGAATCTAAAGGAGATGAAAAAAAATATTCAGTTATTGTAGATGGTGATATAAAAATTAAAAATATATTTTCTGCGGGCGTTGATGTGAAGATTACAAATTCAGGCCATTATGTAGTTAATGATATAAGTAATAAAAGAGCTTATATTGACGGCAAGTTATATAATTTAAAGGCAGATTTTGCAAAAGCATATATAAATAATGATGCGTCCCATTTTTTAATTATTGATAATGAGTGGCAGTTAGATGACAAAGTGCTCTCTTTGAATATAAACATGAATAATTTTGGTGGTGTCGAAATTCTTGATAATACAGTTTATATTTATGAATTTGAGTTTGAAAAAGAAAATGTTTAAACGACGGCAAAATTCCCGAAGCCGGTTCGGATTGCGATTATTGCGGTTAACAATTTTTGATGTATATGTTTAACTTGAACGAGTTGGATATTTAGGAAAGGTTCTTTAAAATTTGGCGTTGGGAAAGCGAAAAGAAGGGGGGAGACGCGGACGATGTGGCATGAAACCGACGAGGAAAAGCTTCATGAAGGAAATATCAAAGAGCTCATTAAGAAATACGGAGCCGACGTTTCCGAGGACGAAATCCGCCGGCTGTATCAGTCGGTTCTCGCTTATTACGAGACGGCCACGCAAAGAAAATTCGTTCCCGTTCTCGTGCTTAGGGAGATTAAAGAAATTCTTTCCGAAAGGGTAAAAACCAAAACGTTTCCTTGAACAGTTTTAATTCATGCCGCGCAAAGCGGTTTTTTTATTCGTTGACGGCGGGCAGGCGTTATAGTAAACCCCGTTAGAAGTAATCCTGCCAAACTGGATGCCTACGTGCTTGCGTGTTAGACTTCTAACGGGGTAAACTGAATAAAGATTATATAAAAATATTGTTTTATGACAAATTTTGATTTTTTCAAAACGGCAATTAAAGATTACAGGGTTGGCGCGATTACGGAAAGTTCCAAATTCGTGATTCGGAAGGTTATTTCTTATTTAAAACCGGAACATAAATATATCGTTGAATACGGAGCGGGGAACGGCGTCGTCACGAGAGAAATTCTCAAATCTCTTCCCGCCGGCGGACGGCTCGCCGCGGTTGAATTGAATGCCGATTTCGCCGCTCAACTCGAAAAAATCAAAGATCCGCGGCTTATTGTCGTGCGCGGGGACGTCCTCGTTGTTTCGGCCGAGCTTTCAAAATTGGGTTTTCCTCAAATTGACGCGGTCATTTGCAATATGCCTTTTACCGTAATTAAGGCGGAAACCAGGGAAGAAATCGTCCGCAACACGCGGGTGGCGATTAGAGAGGGCGGTATGTTTTTGGTTTATCAGTATTCCGTTCTTGTTTTGCCTCTGCTTAAAAAACATTTTTCAAAAGTTGAGCTTGCGTTTGAGCCCAGAAACCTGCCGCCGTATTTTTTTATGAAAGCGGAAAAAACAAAATGAAACTCACCATCTTAGGTTCGGGAACATTATTTCCGACGAAAGAAAGATTCCCGTCGTCTTTTTTGCTGGAGGAGGGGAATGTAAAAATCCTCCTTGACTGCGGCCATGAAGCGATCGCCCGCCTTGTTGAATTGGGTTTTGACGTCAGAGATATTGGCGCGATTTTTATTTCACACTTTCACGCCGACCATATCGGCGACGCGTTTAATCTCGTCTGGTCGCGGTTCATGGGGGATTTGTACGAAGGCAAAGAGCATAAATCGCTTGTATTTCTCGGCCCAAGAACTCTTCAGGAGCGATTTCGAAAGTGGCGGGAAATTTTTTGGCTTGAACCGGGAGAAGAATATCCGCTTGAATTTCACGAAGGCGAATTTGAATACGCGCTCGGCGATATCAATTTTAGGACTTTTCCGGTCAAGCATGTTCCATGGTTTGAGTCCGTTGGTTGCCGGATAAATGTCGGAGGAAAGATTATTGTCTATCCGGGCGATATTGGGAGTTCTCATGATTTTGACGACCTTGTGAGCCGGGTTCAAGGCGCCGATTTGCTCTTAATTGAGGCGGACGCGGATAAGCCGAGTCCGAATCACTTTACGTTTGAGCAGGCCGCGGAACTAGCTCAAAGAGCAAATGTGAAGCAGGTGGTTATAGTTCATATTAAACCCATTCCTCAATGGCAGGAACGCGCCCGAGAGTTTATTAAAGATAAACCGAATTTCCGTCTTGCCGAAGACAAGATGGTAATTGAACTCTGATGGACATTTTTTCGCACGGCCTTTGGGCGGGAGCCGCTTATAAGGCAATAAATAAAAAAATTAAAAGGCCGCTGAGTATGCGGCTGGCCATATTTTGGGGCTTGTTTCCGGATTTATTTGCGTTTGGCCTTTCTTTCGTCTGGCTGTTTTTTAATCTTATTTTCGGCGAACTTTCATTTTCCGATTTGCCCCGGCCGACCGGAGTTGAGCCCGCTCCGACCGACACTTTGCCGATTTTTCGTCTGACTTCTTTGCTTTACAGTTTCAGCCATAGTTTGATCGTGTTTTTATTCGTGTTTGGAGTGGCCGCTTTCCTCCTTCGCTTAAAGCTACGGAGGACGCCGTGGGAGCTCGGCGGCTGGTTGATTCATATTCTGATAGACATTCCGACCCATTCTTATAAATTTTATCCGACGCCGTTTTTATGGCCATTGTCCGATTTGAAGTTTGACGGTTTTTCATGGGGAACGCCGTGGTTTCTGATAATCAATTATTTGGCGATTATTATTGTTTATTGGTTTCTGCGCAAACGACGGAGAATTTTGGACGAAAAAGTCGGCGCGCGCTAAAAATGCGTTAAGTTGCCGCGCTAAGCGCGGCTTGGTTGCTAAAAATCAAAAATTTGCTATGATTCAAGATATGATCCGCAAAAATTCCATAAGTTTTGTTGGGGGATTTATTTTGATTGTCTTTGCTTTGGCGGCGTTTTCCGGCATGGGCGTTTTTTGGGCCGCCGGGGCGCCGGATGGCGCGATGGCGGGCTGCCCTTTTTCTCACGGTTCCGCGATGTGCGCGATTGAGCATATCGCCACTTGGAAAGCGCTGTTTACGGCCTTGCCCCAGAAATCAGCCGCGCTTTTGGCAATTTTGATTTTTATTTTCGTCGCGGCGTTTTCCGCGCCAAGGCGCGAGTCGCCGGCCGATAAATCCCTGAACGCGTTTCGCCGGTTTTTCTTGATCTTCCGGCCGGTTTTTGATTATTTAAGAGAAATTTTTTCGCGGGGAATTCTTCATCCGAAGATTTATTAATCTAAAATCTTCACGCTTGGCTTTGTGCGAATTCGGTTTTTTCTTCAAAGAAGAAAAGGATTCCGCCGCGGCCAAGTTTTTTGTTTTGCGGTTAATTTGCTTTAAATTAAATAATCAATATGAAAAATTTCAACAATAAAAACATCGTCATCAGCGTCGCGGCTTCGATTTTGGTCATCGGCGGCGCCGTTTGGTACGCTGGTTTGAAGCCGGCGGATAACCAGCCGGCAGGTCAAAATACCGGCGGCGCGCTGGCGGCTGAAGAGTCGTCGTTTGATTTCGGCGTAATTTCAATGGCCGCGGGCGAGGTCTCGCATTCGTTCAAGATTAAAAATTCGGGCGGCGGTCCGGTCGTTGTTAATAAAATTTATACTTCCTGCATGTGCACCACGGCGATTTTGAATAAGGGCGGCAATAAATCCGGGCCGTTCGGCATGCCGGGTCACGGCTCTGCTACTCGTCTGAAGGAAACCATCGGGCCGGGCGAAGAAGCCGAGATTGAGGTCGTTTTTGATCCGGCCGCCCACGGACCGGAAGGCACGGGCCTCATCAAGCGGGTCGTTTACGCTGAAACCGATTCCGAGGCCGCGCCCAAGTTTCAACTGACTTTTGAAGCGAACGTAACTCCGTAAAAATGATTAATCTTGCATTGCGAAACAGATGCCGCTCGCAGAGCACACATAATTTTCTGCTGAAAATTTGCTCTGCTCGGCCCGTCGGCCTGCGCAAGGCTCTGCTCGGGCATCTGTTTCGTAATTAATTACATGACTAAAACAACCACTCTCGTCTTAACGTTCGCGGCGGCCATCGTGATTTCAGCGGTTATCGCTTTTATTTTACTTGGCGGCGAATCAATCCTCGCTCCGGCGATTGAAAAATCTTCCAAAAATTCTCAGGCTCCAATTCGCAGCTCACGTCTCATTATTTCTCCGAAAGAATACGATTTCGGAAAAATCAAGCAAAGCGGGGGCGTTGTTTCAACGTCTTTTCGGGTCTTTAATAACGGCTCGGAAGATGTTATTATTGAAGGAGTGCCGACTTCTTGCTCTTGCACCAGCGCCGAGATTTCAAAGCAGGCCATAAAATTCGGGGAGACCGCCGAACTGAAAGTGATGTTTGATCCGAATTATCATTACGAAAGCGACGGCCGTTTTTTCCGGACGACTACGATTAAATCCAACGCCCAAGGAGAGGATCCGGAAGTGAAAATTTGGGTGGAAGTTGAATATAATCTTGGCAAAGACAAATTAAAATTTCCTCCGAAAGAATAATTTTTCACGAATAAACATAAACATGGAAAACGAAAATCAATCTCCAGTTCAAAACAATCACGACGCGCCGGTTGAAAATAAGCGTCAAACCGAAAACAAGAAGTTTCTTCCGATAAGCATTCTGCTTTCGGCTTTTGTCGTGGCCGCGGCCTGGATTTACACGAGCGGTCCGAAAGCGACGGAAGTCGTTCAGCCGGTTGATACGGTCGCGGAGCAGGACGCAAATTCCGCGAAAGAACTTGAAGAGCTTGAAGAAAATGTTTTGCCGCTTGACGGTGTAACCATCCCGATTAAGTGGGGAAATTTGGGTACACAAATGATTGACGCGGGCGTGATTGACAAGGAAAAATTTGAGGAAATTTATTCAAAACGGGGAGGGTTCGCGGAAGACCAAAAGAAACTTCTTTACGGCGCGGACAACGGTGAAATTAAAATGACGGAAGCGAACTCCGGTTTTTTGCTTAATCTTTTCTGGGCTTTCGGACTTGCCAACAAAAACGAAATTCTTGAAAAAGGGCCGATGGTGAATTATGACGGCAAGGAACCGGCCTCGCCCGCCGAGGCCATGGAGAAAGCCGGCAGGTTTGCGTCAACCGGCGGCTGGAGTTTGGCTACAAGCGACGCGATGAATTATTATTCCAAATACCCGTTTGTCGCGTTGACCCCGGAACAGCAAGGGGTTGTTGAGCGCGTCTCAAAAAATATTTATCGCCCTTGCTGCGGCAATTCAACTTATTTTCCGGATTGCAATCACGGAATGGCGATGCTCGGACTAGTTGAGTTGATGGCCGCCCAAGGCATGAACGAAGACGAGATGTATAAAATCGCGCTGAGAGTGAATTCATACTGGTTCCCGGATACTTATCTTACTATCGCGAAATATCTCAAAGAGCAGGGCACCGCCTGGGAGAACGCCGACCCGAAAGAAATCTTAGGAAGCGATTTTTCAAGCGGCAGCGGCTTTCAGAAAATCCGCGAAAAAGTCACTCCTCCGGAGCGCGAAGGGGGCGGCGGCTGCGGAGTGTGAGTTTAATTGTTTAATTCGCGGTTACATGAAGAAAATATCTTATTATTTGATTCTAATTGTCGCCGTTGGAACCGCACTGATCGCTTATTGGGTTTATTCGCGGTACGTCAGAGAAGAGGCGCCGCAACTTTTGTTTTTTAAAGTTGAGCGGGGGGATTTGCGCGAGGTCGTGAAAGTGAGAGGCGAGGTGGCTCCGCAAAAAGAATTTGATTTGGAATTTCCTTTTTCCGGAATTATTGAAAAGATATTCGCGAAAGAGGGCCAGGAAGTCAAGGAAGACGAGCCGCTGATGAAATTGGAGACGACCGATCTCGCGCTGGAAATTAACCGCTTAAAGGCGCAATCGGCGCGGGCGGAAGCGGGGAAAGAAAACGCCGAAGTCCAGCTTGAACAGTACCAGGCCGCCATGGAAAGCCAGCAGGCAAAATTGGACGAGTTGAAGCGCGGCACGAGACCGGAAGAAATTCAGATAGCGGAAACGAAAGTTTCAAACGCCCGAAAAGCGCTTGCCGACGCCGAGGTGAATTTGATTAACGTCAAGAATAAAGCAGCCGTTGATTTGGCGAATTTGTACGACGAAGTGAAAAATATTTTGCGACACTTCAAGCAATCCGCAATTGACGTTTCTGGTCAGCGATATTCAAGCCGAAACGGATTCGGAATCGCAAAGAGTAAGCGCCGGAAACGCCCTAAAAGCGTTTAAATTGGAACTCGACAATTTGTCTTCCGAACAGTCCGCCTTGGATCAGGCGCTTATAAACGGCGAAAAACATCTTACGACAGTAAGAGATTTTTTGGCGCGGCTAACCGACGCGGTTAATTCCGCGGCCAATTTGCCGGCTTCAACGGTGGCGACGTATAAGGCGAACGTCAATACCGGACGGACCAACGTCAACACCGCGTTTTCCAACATCAGCAGCCAAAAACAGCTTATTGCCGCTCAAAAGGCGGCCGATCAAAGCAATATCGCTTCCGCCGAGGCGAAAGTGAACGACGCGAGCAATTCTTTAAAGAGCGCGGAAGACGATCTCGCCCTTAAAAAGGCCGGCACTACCGCCGAACAGATAGCGGCTCAGGAAGCGCAAGTTAAACAGGCGCTGGCGAACGTTTCCGGCCAGAGGGCGCTCATCAAACAGGCGGAGGCCGACATCGCTTCCGTAAAAGCTCAAATTGACGCGACCCAAGAGAAGATAAAAAAATCAACTCTGCGCGCTCCGGCTCCGGCCAAAATCGTGAAGATTTTTCTTGAAAAGAGGGAAGTGTTCAAGCCCGGACAGTCCGCCGTTTCTCTTTCAACGTCCGGTTATAAATTGCAAGCCGACGTTTCCGAGTTGGATATAGGCAAAATCAGGGACATCAACGGCAACGAGGTCTTGATTCGTCTCGACGCTTTTCCAGGAAAAGAGTTTAAAGGAAGAGTGGTTTTGATTGAGCAGAAAGAGATTATTAAAGAAGGAGACAAGTATTACAGAGTGAACATTTATTTTGAAGATCAGGCAACCGGGGCGCGTTCGGGCATGAGCGGCGATTTGATTATACAAATTTCTTTTAAAGAGAACGCGTTGAAAATTCCGGAACTGGCCGTTTATAAAAAAGGAGAGACCAAATTCGTCAAGATTTTTGAAGACGGCCGACAGCGGGAAGCGGAAATTGAAACCGGCGCCTCCGACGGCGAATTTATTGAAGT
>Ga0076100_142_pt1 | contig 8068 bp, 6 predicted proteins | sample RifGroC1_FD_68129 | JGI IMG/M metagenome (GOLD analysis project Ga0076100, IMG submission 68129) | Parcubacteria (Azambacteria) bacterium GW2011_GWC1_46_13
GTATGTCCCCATCTGAAGCTGCATACATTCCCCACCCGGTCGGCCGGCCACCCGCGGAACCCCACCAGTTACCGTGCGAGTAGCCGATGCCATACATATTGTTAAGAGAAGAATCGGACGGCGCATAGTCGGTTCCAATGGTATATATGGGATTGGAGTAGGTGCTGTTCCCGCCTATGTTGTTGTAACTGCCGGCCAAATAACCGCAGCTGTGACAACCTCTTAAAAAATAGCTGTTTGACTGGACAACATTCGTCACCGACGTGCTTGCCGGGTCCATATAGTAGCCGGCGCTGTCTTTATCATACATACGGGACGAGTACCAGTTACTGCTTTGATCCATATAAACGGCCCAGTTGCCGCCGGTTGTCAAAAATCCGAACGACGAACCGTCGCCGTAGAGATAGCCGACACTTGAAGTGCTATTGTTCATCAAGCGTATGCCGCCGCTGGTGGAATTGCTCCGGATATAAAGATAGCTGTTGTCGCCGTTGTAGATCTTTTGACTTCCGTAGAATTGGATGTCAGGTGTAATAATGCCACCGGTACTATTAATGGCACCCGCAACATCCAACTTATACCCCGGACTCGTCGTCCCGATGCCGACGTTGCCGTCCGGCATCACAACAAGTCGTTCCAACGGCTGGTCTCCATTATTAATCGTATTATTCGTTGCAATGACAAAAGCACTCCGTTCCTGTCCCGGCGTATCAATCAACCTGCCTCCTATCCACATGTGAGCCCCGGGATAACCGACGCCCCATCCTCCGCTCTCAGGATCAAGATGCATAAATGAAATGCCGCCCCAGTATTGACCCGCGGCTCTTGTGGAAGTTGTCGGATAAATTTTTATGGCATTTGTATTGTTCGAAATACTACTCGCGAAGATTCCCCCTCGCATGAGGTTGGTTCCGCCCGTCCCCTGTTGCCAATCGTCGGAAACGTTAAGCAATCCCACACCCCCAAAAACATGTAATTTTGCTTGCGGACTCGTCGTCCCGATGCCGACGTTGCCGCCGGTAAAAGCAAAATTGCCGGCTCCCGCCGTATCAAACCCCATTGTTCCGTTTTCCATTTGAACAGAAGAATGAGCGACCCCGCCTGTTCCGTGTGTAAAAACAATATATCCTTGTGAATCTGAAATAGAAGTTCCGCCAATATCATTTATATGAAATTGTGGAGCTGCGGAACTCATTTGACTGAAGGACCGTGATGGAGTCCGAAGCGGTTCCATAATTATACAAATGAAACTTATCCTGATAATCGTAAAGCTCCCATTGTCTCACGCCGGCTTGACGCAAGAATATACCGGCCGCCCCTTCACTAACAGTATCAACTGTGATTTGGTTGTCATTTCCGATGATATACAATTTATCACTCGGCCCCGTCGTCCCGATGCCGACGTTGCCGGAGTTTGTGTTGTAGATGTTGTTGCCGGAGGCGGCCCATAATGCGGCGCCTATAGCCGAGCCATTGACGCGGTAACTTCCGGTGATGTTAATGTCGCCAACAACATCCAATTTATACCCAGGCCCCGTCGTCCCAATGCCGACGTTGCCGTCTCCTTTAATTGTCATCAAAGGGCCTGCCGTGCTTAATCCTCCCGCGAAGATGATGTCTCTGTAAACTGTCCCCTGAACCCGCGCTTGCAAGACCAGATGTCCCGCCAGCTGGCTGAAGTCGCCGACCCCCGCTCCGGTTCTATAAATATGAGCGTTGTCGCTGTCTTCCGTGCTATGGACATATGTGTTCCGGGTGCTGCCAACTTTAATCAGACCGGAAATATTTAAATTATTTACGATATTCACGTTATTGTCATACCCGAAGTACATAACTGTGCCGGGGTTTTTATAATTATAAAAAGCCAGGCTAGTGTTTTCAACATTGCCGGTATATATGCCCCAGTCGGTTACAGAACCTGCCGCGGTGCCGAATAGAAGAATATTATAATTATTCGTTGCCGCTCTCATTAACGTGTGGGTGGTGCCACGAAATATAGTGTCACCGTTCACATCCAACTTCGCCCCCGGACTCGTCGTCCCGATGCCGACGTTGCCGGCTTGATCTATTACGATACCTCCGCCGGCTGTTGCCAAATATATATTTCTACTGTTTTGTGAAAGCATATAGAACCAAGACCCGCCGGTATACATATAGAGATTACCTTCAATATCAAGTTTCGCCCCCGGCGCCGTCGTCCCGATGCCGACGTTGCCGGATTTATCAATAACCATATTATTGGTTACCGTACCCGCGTTTGCTGTTCCAAAATATAAAGCTACTGAATTATCAGCGCCATTTCTTACGCCTTGAATAGTAGCGCCTAAATTTGATTTATGATAGAAACGAATTGCGCCGAATGCTGCGTCTGTTGTTCTTGCTCCCTGTACTTCAAAAGAAGCTATTACATCTCCACTCGTTCCCGAAGAAAGAGTCAGAGATTTTGTATCCCCGAATAATCCCGGACTCGTCGTCCCGATGCCGACGTTGCCGGTAGATGCAACAACTAACCTATTTCTATCTCCATTTGTCCCTAGTTGTATAGCACCAGTTGCGCCAGAAGCATAAATACTAAGGTCAGCTCCGGTTTGTGTACTTGCCGTAACTGCCTGACCTATACTTAAATATAATGCCCCGCGAACCATAGCATTGCCATTAACATCTAATAGCCAGCCCGGACTCGTCGTCCCGATGCCGACGTTGCCGGAAACGATGTTCAGCGCGTTGTTACTCATCCGAATGTCGCCGCCAATGGGGTTTATAAGGTAAGTATACCCCACCATTTGACCGGCGGCCGCGTCATATTTTCCCACCTGGTGCCAAAAGGTGTTATTTGCCCCGCCCGATCTGCCAAACAGCATCTCGTCAGCCCATTGGGTATTGCCAGTGGAAATGGCAAACGAAGTGTTTGCCAGCATGTTTGTAGCAGTAACGGCTGGAGCGCCCACGCCGACGACCTGCAGCGGGAATATCGGCGCCGTCGTTCCGATGCCGACGTTGGCGGGGAAAGAGAAGTTGCCGCCGGAGTAATTTGAACCGAAATCGCCGGAGGAGATATTGCCGGCGGAAACGCTGCCTGTGTAAGTGCCGGTCATGCTGAAAGTGCCGCTGACGGTGAGGCCTTGGGGAATGACGACGTTGCCGGTTGTCGCGTCAATGCGGAGGCGTTCGCTTCCGCCCTGGACGAATGAGAGGGTTTGGCCGGCGGGCCAGCGGATGTCCTGGGTGTCCGCGCCGGAGAAATCAATGTAGTTCAAAGCGAGGGCAACGCGAAAGCCGAGGCCGACAAGCAGGGTTATTGTGAAGATTGAGAGTAATACTTTGAGAGATTTTTTAGGAAACATCTTCAATTTTCATCACTCGTTTTTCAAGTTCTTGAAATTTTTCAACGTCAGCTTTGTTGGTCAACGTATGTTTCAACTCCTGAAGTTCATTTTTAATCGAGCGGACTTCCGCTTCAATGCGGTCAAGGCGCAATTCCATACGGTTAAAGCGCTCGTCAACACGGTCAAATTTTTCCCAAACGCGCGCAAAATTCTCCGCGGTTTCTTCTTTGAATCTCCCCAGTTCTTCAAAAGTTGTCTCAACCTTTTGTTTTACAAATTCCAACCCTTCCCCAAAAATCTTAAAATCGCTTTGAACCGCCTCAAGCAATACTCCAACATAATCATAAGCCGGGTCATCTTTTTTGGGCGGCTTTATTCCTTCTATGGCCATTTTTTTTGCTTTTTCGTCGCTCATGTTATTTTTTTATTTTCCATAATTTTTCTTTTTAGAATTTTTTATCGGCGCTCTTACTTCACAATCATCTTGCCCGATTCACCCCGCCCTCTGTGCCCGGGCACGTCGCAGTAGAAGACATATTCCCCGGCTTTGGGCGCGTTAAAGGAAATCGCGCGCGTTTCGCCCGGGCCGACGCCGACAGCCACGGCCGAAAGCGACGGGTCGTCAAATTTGAAAACGTGCGTCTGGGATTCGTCGGCGGTAACGGAGAGCGTAATCGCCTGGCCGGGTTTCGCGGTGAAAACGTCGGGCGAGATGCCCGAAGGCGACATTGTGATTTTTACGGCTGTTGCCGGAATGTCTTTTTTCTCAAGCGGGGCCGATTGTTGGGGAGCTTCGGGGCTTCCGGGTTCAACATTAAGCTTGACCGGCTCGCCCGCGGGCGTTACCACCTTTCCTTCTTCGGAAATCGGGCTTGCTTGCGGAGCCGCCGGCGTTCCCGTCGGCGCCTCGCTCGCCGCGGACGGCGCTTCCGATGGCTCTCCGGCGGACGGCTGTTCACCGGCCGGCTGTGTAGCGCCTTCTTCCGCGGGCGGCGCTTCGGGCGCGCGGCTCAACAACCAGTAAGCGCCGAGTCCGAGCGCGATTGCCGCGGCGGCAATCGCGATTATTTTCTTGTTGTCCGTGATGAGATTTATTTTTTGATTATCCATAATAAATATGTCTCCGGCGCGAATTAATTATTTCGTCGGGACTACCAAAATCACGCCTTTTGTTTTTGACTGAAGGCCGCCGCAGAGTTCGCAGTAGAAAGCGTAAGTGCCGGGGTTTAGGGCCTGGAATTCAATGACTTTTGATTCTCCGGCTTTGGCGGTTTGTTTCAGGCCGTAGTCGGGGATTAAAATGTCGTATGTTTTTCCGATGGCCGCGAAGTTGATGTGGACGGTGTCGCCTTGATTGACCCTGATTTCATTGGGGCTGAAGGCGTCGTTTTGAGCTTTAACGTCAAAGGAACGGAACTGGGCGGAAACGCCCGGGGCCGCCGGAGCGACAACCGTGGGAACGGCAACGCCTTCCGGCGCTTCGGTTTCTCCGACTGTCGGAACAGTAACGCCCTCGGGCACGGCGGGCGCGGATGTTTCGCCTTCGGGAATTTCAACAACCGGGGCTTCTTCAACGGGAGCCAAAGGCGCTTCGGGCGCCAGCGACGGGGCGGCGCCATACCAAACCGCGGCGATTATTACCGCCGCCAAAACCGCGACTCCGATGATTACATATCTTTTGTTTTCTTGAGACATAAAAACATTCTGCCGACAGCCGTCATAACGACCGACATTTGTCTCGCTGAGCGCGACTCTGGTGTCGGTTGTTGATTGCCGTTTGTCGGCGCAATTAATAAATAATAATTAATATTTTACCTTTTAACTCTGAACAAAACTATTTCCCGCTTTTAATGCCGAGTTTTGCTTCAATATACTTAACCCGCGTCATTAAATCCTCAAACTCATCCTTTGTTACAAAATCTAATTCTTTAATATTTTTATTAATCGCGTCTAATCCCGCCTCAACATGCGAAAAGCCATCATCTACCTTTTTTTCTAAAACGTCCATTCTCCCGTCAAGTTTATCCATCCTGCCGTCAAGTTTATCCATCCTGCCGTCAAGTTTATCCATTCTCCCTCCCAATTTCTCATTCGTCTCGTCAAAACCTTTTTGAACCATTATTGCCAAATCATCAATTGTAATTTTTTTATTTGCCATAACTTCATTATACACTATTTAAAAAACGTAACGCAAGACCTTAATTTGGAACCCATTGCCATTCAAGGCCGAGGCGGTCAAGAACCGGAGATGTCGTCAAATCCTCGTTTGGGATGAATTTAACCCGCCAGAAAAGTTTCGGCTGGGGGTCGGTGAAAACGACGGTTTCGTAGGGCTTGGCTTCTTTCCAAAATACGCCGTCGTTTGAAAGCCAGAAAAGCATATTTTCTCCGTCCAAAAATTTCTGCAAACCGCTGATTCGCGCGGAAACAACCTTGCCGGGCAAGGTATTGATGTTTGAAGATACGGCTTCAAACGGCTGTGATTTATCAAAACCGAGGTCAACAAAACGCCGGAGTTCCGTTTTGTTTTCTTCATCGCTTTTTGTAATCAACGCTAAAAGTGAACCTGATTTTTCTAACATGAACGAGGCACTTGTAATTCCCTGATCAAGTCCCAAATTCTCCGTCAAATCCCAGGCCGCGTTTATTTTGCCTGCCTCGAGCGGAGTCGAGAGGCCTTCCTTATCTTCAACAAGTTTTATGAGTTTTGGCTTACCGGAAGTCAAACTATAAACATACCAGTTTTTGCCATTTTTTATCGCCTCCGGCCTAAAACTGACAAAACGTTCTTTCGCTTCTTGCAATTTCACCGAATCCCCCATCACTCGTATCGGAAAAAAGTGGGAGATGTTATGGAATGAGGAAAAAGAATTTTTTGTTTTCGTTTGCCAGGCGATTCCTTCGTACGCGCCGTAAATCGCGACCCAGTTGTCCGAAGTTCCGCCGAAGCCGAAAACTCCAGGATATGGCGAAAGAAAATCGCTGTCTTCAAAGATTTTAGTGAATTCCGGAGCTTGTCCTGAGCTTGCCGAAGGATCAAATTTATAAACATAGCCGCGGTATTGGCCGCCGTCTTTCACAACGCCTCCTAAAAGCCAGAATTTATCCGCCCCGTTAGAAATAATATTTCTAACGGGGTAAATCGCGCCGATTGAGATGTTTAAAAGCTCCGGCGTCCGCAATTCGGAGGGTAAAGAAATTTTTTGACCGTCCAAAAATAATTCCAGACCTTTTTGAGTTAAACACTTGTCGTTCAGGCATCTTTTGTCCGTCCCGTCTTCTTCCAAGCGAACAAAAAAAACTTTTTCTTTAATTTTTTCCACCTCCTTGTCCGCGAGTTTCTCCCACTCAACCTTCGGCGGATAAGAAAGCGTCGTCATCGCAAAGTCCTGATAAAGAGTCGTGCCTGTCGTGTTAAGCCAGCCGGCGCCGGAAAAAAGGTCGGTGAAACTTGAGCCCTGCGCCGTCTGGCCAAAAAAAGGCAATCCGATGGGAAGCTGAAACTCAAAAGCCGGAATCCGCGCTATCCGCCCAACAAGCCGCGCCTGATAATACAAAAATCCTACCGTAACAACGGTAAGGATTGTAATGCCGGCCATCAGCGCCAAGAAAAAATCGCGGCTGGGTCTGCGTCTATCAATTTTTCGCTGTTTTTGCATTTCTTGACAACAAAGCTAAAAAGAGTATAATGGAAATAAACAATGGGATGTTCGTATACTACGGACAAATCCGGGTGGCATAGAAAAAGTCCTTGCAAAAGGGCTTTTTCTATTTTATGATGAACCCGTGGATCCGGGCCCGTAGTGTATGTAGTAACATCCCGAGGTTGCCACCCGGGAAAGCGGGTGCAAATCCAGCCGGGTCCACATCAAGATGCTCCGTTTTAACGGGGCTTTTTGATTTTTAAGACCTATTTTCCTAACTGTGTCGGCCAATCGCGCCAATCATTTCTTCGGCCGGTCAAGCGGTAGGAAATTTCAACCGCCTTGTCGGATTTGAAGATTATTTTGTTGCCTTCAATTTGATAAGCAATCATCGCGAGTTCTCCGTAAGGAGTCGCCAGCACCTCAATATTGTCTTTTGAGAAATCAATGACTTTGCGCCATAACCACAAGTCCGAACCCTCGTCTATTTTGTCAAAATCAATCGTGTATTCGTAATCTGTTTGTTGTTTGTTGTAAGTCGTGAGTTTGATTTTGCCCGTGGTTTCTTCTTTCACTCCTCCCGCAAATGAGGCGACGTATGTGGCATATTTCTTTCCGTCAAAAGTATATTCGGGGTCAATGGTGGTTACGGTCAATTTGTTTACGCCGGAAATGTTGTTGCCGTTCATGTCCAAATTGCCGCTGATTCTCGCGCTTCCGTTCACGTCCAATTTCACGCTCGGACTCGTGGTGCCGATGCCGACGTTGCCGTTTCCATCAATTAACATCCTTGTGCCCACTGCCGCATCCAAAAATGCTAATTTCCCTGCACCTTCGCCATTAGCCGAACCCGTTGAGAAGATATAAAATTCTTTACCGCCCGCACTTGTATTCTTTAACATAATTCCACTGCCACCTGTTCCACTGCTCTGAACTTTTAAACCATTATTATAATCAAAACTTCCTTCAATATCTAATAATCCATCAGGGGTAATGTCGCCGATGCCGACGTTGCCGGGGAAAGAGAAAATTCCTCCGCCGGTGTTGGCGCCGAATTGGCCTGAGGAGACGTTGCCGGCGGTAACGGTAACCGTTCCG
>Ga0076100_126_pt1 | contig 8055 bp, 7 predicted proteins | sample RifGroC1_FD_68129 | JGI IMG/M metagenome (GOLD analysis project Ga0076100, IMG submission 68129) | Parcubacteria (Azambacteria) bacterium GW2011_GWC1_46_13
AAGAGCCCAAAGCCGCGCCGGCTCCTCAAATTATTCATAAGGAACTAAAGCCCGTAGCGGCATTCAAATCTCCGCTTCCCGGCAAAATTCAGGGAAGCGTCGCGATTGAGCTTGCGGTCAAGGATGCTCTTTCGGTTGAGTTTAACGTAAGGAAATCCAACTCCCTTGTTTCCCGGTATCTCGGTTCGGGGCAGCGCAAAGAGGAAAGTAAATGGACGTTTTCGTGGAACACATCTTTAACGCCGAATGCTCATTACGAACTTTACGCCGTCATAACCAATGAATTCGGCCAGTATGAAAGCGGTACGGTTTCCGTGGTCGTTTTGAACGCGGTCGCCGCGGCCCCGGAAACGCAAAAGAAAATTGTTGATATAAAGGAGCAAGTTCAAATTAAAGAAGTGGAAACTACGGAAAAGAAGGAAACGGAAAAGGTTAATACCGTTGAAGCGGTGGAGCAGGACGTGAAAAATTTTTCAGAAAAATTGAAAATCGATTTACCGCCTCAGGAAGCAAAAAAAGTGGATGATGCCGTCAAGACCGTAACTCAGGAATTAAAACCGAAAGTTGAAATTCATTTGAAAGAACTCGGCGAAAACATTTCAATAATCAAACAGGAAGAAGTAAAGCGCAAAACGGCGGAAGAATTGCCGGCGCCCGAAATCGCGACGGAGAAAAAAGAGCAGGTTATAAAAGAAATAACCGAAAAAATTAAAGAAGAACAGCAAAAACAAACGGAAGTCAGACAAGAGATAGCGAAGACAATCGAGGAAGCCAAAGAAAAAATAATTCAGGCCTTGCCCGAGCCGAAAAGACAGGAGGCCGAGCCGGTGAAAGCCGCGGCGGTTAAAGGGGCCGAGCAATTGATCGCGCAATTTGAGACAAATGTCGGAAAACACGAAGAAGAAAAAATCGGCGAAGCTGCTTCGGTCGCTGCCAAAGACAGCGACAAAGACGGCATGTCCGATTACGAAGAAATTTTTAGATTTAACACCGATCCTTTTGCAATTGACAGCGACGGCGACGGATTTAACGACGGCGTGGAAGTCGCGAGCGGTTATAATCCGCTTGATCCGTCGCCGGCCGATCAGATTGTTTATGAAGAGCCGAAAGCTCCGGAAGCCGGCGTGGTTCAGCCGCAGACGTTTAAAGTTGAAGAAGTAAAAGTCGTTGAAAAAGCGAAAACCGAAACCGGCGCGGAAGTCATTAAAAAGATGGAAATTAAGGGTCGGGCCTTGCCGAACAGTTTCGTGACGATTTACATTTACAGTTTGCCGATTATCGTTACCGTCAAGGCCGACGCCAACGGCGCCTGGACCTACACTTTGGATAAAGAGCTTGATGACGGAGAGCACGAGATTTACGTGGCGACGACCGACAACACCGGAAAAATCGCCGCCAAAAGCGCGCCGTTCACTTTTACCAAACAAGCGGCGGCAATCACGCTGACAGGCATCACTCTTCCGGCGGTCGCGCCTTCGGCCGAAGTTCCTTCGTTTTTGAGCACCACTTACTTAATTTTGACGCTTTCTTTGATTGCCTTCATTCTCGGCGTGGGTTTGCTTGTCATCGGACTTTTGACGATGAAGCGCGAACGGCAGCAGCCGCCCCAATCTCCGCAATCGCCTCAGCAATAAATTAAATGAATTTGGGATGAACCTTCTTTTTGCCAGTTTTAAAAAAGGGATTGATTTTTTCAAAGGCAATCCCCAAGTCATTTACACCGCGCTTCTGATTCTCGTAATTCCCATGGCCTTTATTTTATCCAATCAGCAATTTTTAAACGTTGCGAAAACGGCTCAAGGGCGGTTGGAAAAAGAGAGGATTGGAATGATGCAGGACGTTTTCGTCGCTTTCGCGTCGGCAAGATTGAGCGATCGGGAATTTTTACAGCAAAAGATTGAGGAATTGAAAAAGCAAAATGAAATTCTCGCGGAGATAAAGTTGGTGCGGCTTGAAGACAATGTGCCCAAGATCGCCGCTTCTTTGCGAAAAGAAGAAATAGGAACAACGGACGAGGCGGATCAGCAGTATCTGGCGATGGCGTCTTTGAATCCGTCCAGTTCTTTTATCATTGAAATTTTTCCCGAAGGCGTCAGGAAATGGAAAGCCGTCCGGGCGATTTTGGACGAGAATAAAACCCTGTCCGGTTTTTTGGTGACCGAGATTTCAATGGCCGAATCGGACAGAATAATCGCCGAAAATTTGACGCGCGCTTATTATTTTCTGCTTATCATTTTGGTCGCGATTTTGCTGCTCTTGATTCGGCAAGCCCGGCTGATTGACTATTCAAAATTGTATAACCGGCTTCAGGAAGTTGACAAAATGAAGGATGATTTCATTTCAATGGCGGCGCACGAATTGAGAACTCCGCTGACGGCGATTAAGGGCTACGCCGATTTGGTTTCCGAAGTCAAAGGGCTTTCCGAACGTGACAAAGATAATCTGGCGATAATTAAGATCTCGGCCGACCGGCTCAATTCTTTGGTCGCTGACATACTGGACGTTTCCCGGCTCTCCCAGGGCAGATTGGTTTTCAATTTTCAAGCCGTTGATCCGTCCGATATAATTAAAAAGACGATTGATTCTTTGAAGGTTGAAGCCGACAGCAGGGGATTAGAGATGAAATATGAGCGTAAAGCGTTGCCGAAGATTTCAATTGATCCGATTCGGTTTGAACAGGCGCTGGTAAATCTGGTCGGCAATGCGATTAAATACACCCCTAAAGGCAAAATTGAGGTTTTAACCGAAGAAGCAAAGGGTAAGCTATACATCAGAATCGCCGACACCGGCCTTGGCATTTCGGCGGAAGAACAAAGGCGTTTGTTTGAAAAGTTTTATCGCATCCAGACGAAAGAAACGCAGGAAATTATAGGCACCGGCCTTGGACTCTGGATAACAAAAGAACTGATTGAAAAGATGGGCGGAATGATTATGGTGGAATCAATAAAAGGCATGGGAGCACATTTTATAATTAGCTTTTCCGTAAAAACATGATTTACATCGGCGCGGATCACCACGGTTTTCAATTGAAAGAAGAAATTAAAAAATATCTTGCCGAGCGCGGAGAGAAGTTCAAGGACCTCGGCAATTTGAAATTTGAGCCGGACGACGACTATCCGGATTTCGCCGTTAAAGTTGCCGGAGAGGTTGCCAAATCTCCCGAAAAAAATCGCGGCATACTTTTGTGCGGTTCGGGCGTCGGCGTTGACGTTGCCGCCAATAAATTCAAAGGTGTTCGTTCGGCGCTCGCGCTTTCGGCATGGATGGCTCAAGCCGCACGGAAGGACGATGACGTGAACGTCTTGTCGTTGTCCGCTGACCTCACCGACGCGGCCACGGCAAAGCGGATCGTCAAAGTGTTTTTGGAAACCTCTTTCAGCGGCGAGGAAAGGCACAAGAGGAGAATTGAGAAGATTAAAAAAATAGAAAAAGCTCTATGATTCAAATCATTCCCGCGATTAACGTTGAAAAATTCGAGGACCTGATCAAGCAGGTCAGAGCCGTCGAACCGTACGCCGGCTGGGTCCATTTTGACGTTGCCGACGGCACGTTTACTTCCAACGAAATTTGGCACGAACCGTTTGATTTGCTTGATTTTAAAACCGATTTATTTATTGAAGCGCATTTAATGGTTGCCAGGCCGGAAAAAAAGATTGATCGCTGGCTTGTTCCATGGGTTCGTCGCGTTATTGTTCATTTCGAAACCGTCAGGGATTTGAATGAAATAATCAAAAAGTGCCGGAAGGCAAAAGTGGAAATCGGCGTGGCGATTAATCCAGAAACTCCGGAAGGCGTGCTAAAACCCTTTTGCGAAAAGGTTGACTTAATCCAAATTTTAGCGGTTAAACCCGGGCTGGCCGGACAAAAATTTGACGATAAGGCCTTAAGAAAAATTCATCATTTAAGGCGGCTCTGCCCGCTTTCAATCATTGAAGTTGACGGCGGAATTCAAGTCGGCGTCGCCCGGCAGGCCGTCCGCGCCGGAGCCGATATTTTGGTCAGCGCCTCGGCGATTTTCGGTACGGGAAAAAGCGTCGAGTACGCGATCCGCGAGTTGAAAGAAGATGCGATAGCAGGGCTTACAGAGGAATGACGAAAGATTCAAAAGCGAAAATTCGAAAAGTTTTGAACGCGATCAGGCCGGCGCTGGCTTTGCACGCCGGAGACGTTGAATTGGTTGATTTTGAAAAGAAAAGCGGCGTGGTCACTTTGCGGTTGAAAGGCGGGTGCATGGCCTGTCCTTTTTCGCCGATGACGGGCAAAGAGATTGAAAAGATATTGAAGCGCGAAGCGGCGGAAGTCAAAAAAGTTAAAATTATTAATTAAATTTTTATAGCTTCAGGGAACAAAATTTTGAAAATCCTTTAACCCCAACCGCGCAGACGCGGTTGGCCGCCCCCACCCAGGATTTTCAAAATTTGTTCCCTCCGCTTGTATTTTATAGTATGGCTTACGAATCAAAAAATTTCGAACATCTCTTGGGAATCGGGGATTTTAGCGATTCACTGCTTAAGAATCATTTCACTTTATATCAGGGCTATGTCGCGAATTTCAACAAACTCAATCAAATTTTGATCGGGCTTGAAAAAGAAGGAAAATACGGAACTCCGGAATACGCGGAATTGAACAGGAGATTCGGTTGGGAATGGAACGGAATGCGTTTGCACGAATATTATTTTGAGAATCTGACAAAACAGCCGAAAGCGCTTGACCCCAATTCGGAATTATTCAAAAAAATAATTGCCGAGTTCGGTTCTTACGAACTTTGGGAGAAAGATTTTAAATCAATGGGAACGATGAGGGGAATCGGCTGGGTGATTTTATATTACGACGCCGAAGCGGATTCGCTGTTTAACGTCTGGATCAACGAGCATGACGCCGGGCATTTCGCCGGCGCCGCGCCGCTTCTGGTGATGGATGTTTTTGAACACGCTTATATGTCTGATTATGGTTTAAAACGAGCCGATTACGTTGTGGCGTTTTTTAAGGCGATTGATTGGGAAGCGCCCGTTAAGCGACTTAAAATTTAGGGGCTTGACAAAGATTTTTTGGCGAATATAATGAGAGATGCTTGAACTTTGAAAATTTAATTTTAGCCAAGTTATTTTTCGAGCCAAATTTTTTGTGTTTATCGCAGTTGTCCCGATTATTGCCATCTTTGATGGCAGGGATTGGATCCTAATTTAGGGATCCTATTTCTTTTATGAGAGTTTGATCCTGGCTCAGGATGAACGCTGGCGGCGTGGATAAGGCATGCAAGTCGAACGAGGTTGGCGAGAGATTACATCAATTGCCGGCCTAGTGGCAAACGAGTTAGTAACACGTGGGTATCTACCTTCAACACGGGTATAACCCGCCGAAAGGCGGACTAATTCCCGATGGTCTAAATGTTGACGTGATGGATTTGATGGCGAGAATTTATTTTCGTTGTCTGTCCGGATTGTTGGTGTTTAGTAAAGGCCGAAAGGCGGTTGAAGAGGAGCCCGCGGCCTATCAGCTAGTTGGTAGGGTAATGGCCTACCAAGGCAACGACGGGTAGGGGGGGTGAGAGCCCGTTCCCCAACGACGGCACTGAGACACGGGCCGTACTCCTACGGGAGGCAGCAGTCGAGAATATTCGACAATGGGCGAAAGCCTGATCGAGCGACGCCGCGTGAAGGAAGAAGCCCTTCGGGGTGTAAACTTCTTTTGCGGGGGATGAAACCGTGCAGCAATGCGCGATTGACCGTACCCCGCGAATAAGGGGCTGCAAACTTCGTGCCAGCAGCCGCGGTAATACGAAGGCCCCAAGCGTTATCCGGATTTATTGGGCGTAAAGCGTCCGCAGGTGGTTTTAATAGTCAGGTGTTAAATCCTCAAGCTTAACTTGAGGCCTGCACCCGAAACGTTAAAACTAGAGGGCAGGAGAGGCTGATGGAACATACGGTGTAGGGGTGAAATCCGTTGATATCGTATGGAACACCAAAGGCGAAGGCATTCAGCTGGCCTGTCTCTGACACTCAGGGACGAAAGCGTGGGTAGCGAATGGGATTAGATACCCCAGTAGTCCACGCCGTAAACGATGCCGACTAGCCGTTTGAAGTATCGACCCTTCAAGTGGCGAAGCTAACGCGTTAAGTCGGCCGCCTGGGAAGTACGAGCGCAAGCTTAAAACTCAAAGGAATAGACGGGGACTCGCACAAGCGGTGGAGCATGTGGTTTAATTCGACGATAACCGAAGAACCTTACCAGGGCTTGAAACTCCGATGAAATCCCGATGAAAGTCGGGCCCTCGCAAGACATCGGAGCAGGTACTGCATGGCTGTCGTCAGCTCGTGCCTTGAGGTGTTCCGTTAAGTCGGGAAACGAGCGCAACCCCTATTGTCTGTTACAAGTGTCAGACGAAACTGCCTCTTTCAAAGGGGAGGAAGGTGGGGATGACGTCAAGTCAGCATGGTCCTTTGATGCCCTGGGCTACACACGTGCTACAATGGGGAGTACAATGGGTTGCCAAGCCGTAAGGCGGAGCTAATCCCATCAAAACTCCTCCCAGTTCAGATTGAGGTCTGAAATTCGACCTCATGAAGGCGGAATCGCTAGTAATCGCGGATCAGCTATGCCGCGGTGAATACGTTCTCGAGTCTTGTACTCACCGCCCGTCACGTCAAGGGAGCCGGGAGTACCCAAAGTTCCATCTAGGTGGGATCAAGGTAAGCTCGGTGACAGGGACGAAGTCGTAACAAGGCACCGGTAGCGGAAGCTGTCGGTGGATCACCTCCTTTCTAGGGAGCTATCATGAGAAAGTTTTTTCTCGCGGTGAGAAAAAATAATTCTCTCTAGGAAGGTCGATTATTTCGATTTTTTATCGAGATACATAAGTGTTGGTCTCGGAGCTTCACAAGTTGAGACCATCGGGACAACTGCATTGGACACAAAACGAAAAAACCGCATTGCTTGCAAAAGCCGCGGTTTTTTTGTAGAATAATTCTGTTATTGCGGGCGTGTAGCTCAGTTGGTTAGAGCGCGTCACTGATAATGACGAGGTCCCTGGTTCGAGTCCAGGCACGCCCACAGCAAAGATTCTCAAAATTTTTATCAGGGCCTGTAGCTTAGTGGTAGAGCACCCGGTTTGCATCCGGGAAATAGGGGTTCGATTCCCCTCAGGTCCACCAAAAACTCCTCCGGAATATTCCGGAGGAGTTTTTGATGTTGAAACCCTTTATTTGAGAGAAGCGGCGAATTTATTTGCCGCTGGGAAGGGGGTCGGGGAAACGCAGTTTCCCCGTGTCGGAAACCAGCGAACCGCCGGAGGCGGTGAGCGCAAGAAACCGAGGGTTTATTGGGAGCGAAGCGACGCGGCAATATCAAAAGCGAGAAGCACGAACCAGCCGGCGAGCAAAACGAACCAGAGAATCATTTGAATAAACTCCAAAAACTTGCCGCGCGAGACGCTGAAATTTTCGGCGATTATGGAATAGACGTCTTCCAACGACTCCTGTTTGTTTTTTATTGAGTTTCGCCAGCCGTCGAGGTGGAATTTTTTTGAAATCAAATCGTAAAGCCGGGCCGAATACCAATCGCCGATCAGTTTAATTTCCCTTTCAAGCGCGTCAAACTCGGCGATTGATTCCGCGCGGATTTTTATGATTTCGCGGAACGATTGCGCCAGTTCCCTGTTTAAGGGAATGAGCGTTTTGGCGGTCGGTTTTTGGGTCAAGCGAAGGGCCCTCTGAAGGCGTTTGTCCAGATCAAAGTCCAAAACGCGGTATCGCAAGAGCTGTAAATTCGCGGCCTCCAGCAATTCAACGATTGAATTGATTTGGCCTTCGGGTTCAAAAACAAACGCGCCGTCCCAGTCGATGATGACCATGTCGTTCTGGGCGTACTTGATTTGAGCGGACAAGGTGTATTCAATTTCCTTTTTATCAAGAGTCAATTTTTCCGACTTTAGAAATGAGGCGATTAACGGCGCTTTCGCGAAAAATTGCTCCGGTTCGCCGCTGTAGCCGGAGACGGCGGCGATTGAATATTCTTCGGCAATATCCGCCTTGCCCCCGTGTTTTTTGATTATTTTAT
>Ga0076100_134_pt1 | contig 7397 bp, 9 predicted proteins | sample RifGroC1_FD_68129 | JGI IMG/M metagenome (GOLD analysis project Ga0076100, IMG submission 68129) | Parcubacteria (Azambacteria) bacterium GW2011_GWC1_46_13
TTCCAAAATGTAAATTTTTGTCGCGTAAGGAAGCAAATCAATCGCCGCTTCAAAGCCGGCGTTTCCGCCGCCGACAACGGCCACGGCTTTTCCTTTAAATAAAGGGGCGTCGCAGATTGAACAGTAAGCCACTCCCTTGCCTTCAAATTTGTCTTCCCCCGGAACGCCGAGCCGCCGCCTTCTGCCGCCCGAGGCGATAATCAAGGTCCTGGTTTGATAGGCATCGCCTCTTTCGGTTAAGACCTCAAAACCATCCTGAATTTCCTTTGTTGAAAGGGCTTTTTCCGGCATTTTTATCTCAATTCCCTCCTGAGCCATCAAATGATCCGTAAGCGCCTTGGCCAAAGCAGGCCCGGAAATTGAAACAACGCCGATCCAATTTCTGATGTCATCGGAAACAAGCGACTGACCGCCAAAAGAGTCGGCGATCAGCAAAGTCTTCATTTTTTTTCTGCCGACGTAGATTCCGGCCGCGATCGCCGCCGGCCCTCCGCCGACGATTATGGTGTCGTACATATAATTATTTCTTTAACAACAGCTTTTCCAATTTTGCTTTATCAAAACCGATGATTATTTCGCCGTCAACATCAATGACCGGCACGGCGAGATTTTTTGATTTTTTAATCATTTCCTCTCTCGCCTGCTCGTCCTCGGCGACGTTGAATTCCTCAAAAGCGACATTGTGCTCCTGAAAAAATTCTTTCGCCAGATGACAGTAAGGACAAGTCGGGGTCGTGTAAATAATAACTTTCGGCATATATTTAAATTTTTGTAATTTTATAACCGATTTCTTCGACTGTTTTGAATAAATCTTCAATTTTTACTTTCTCGGGATCGTATTCCACCTCCCCTTTCTTAGAATCGTAATCAACCGACGCTTTGGTCACTCCTTCCTGCATTGAAAGAAGCATCTGAATGGAGGTGGCGCAAGCGCCGCAGTGCATGCCTTGGACTTCAAATTGTATTTTTGTGGTAGCCATAAGTTTTTTATTTTTTAATTTTAGGTTTACCCCGTTAGAAGTAATCCGCCAGAGGCGGATGCCGATACGTAAGCGTATCGGACTTCTAACGGGGTTTATATCTTCTTAAAAGCAAGGAATTTGTAACCACCGAAACCGAGCTGAAAGCCATGGCGAAACCGGCGATCTCCGGCCTCAAGCCCGATTCAAAGAAACCCTGAAACCATTGCGGCAAAGCGGCAACAGCTCCCGGCAGAGCGGCTTTGAACAAAATCAAACCGCCGGCCGCGACCGGAATCGCGACGATGTTGTAAAAGAAAGCCCAAAATAAATTTTGCTTGACTTTGTCAATCGTCCGGCGCGACAAATCAATGCCCGTGACGACGTCGCGTAAATCGTCCTTAATTAAGACAATGTTTCCGGTTTCAATCGCCACGTCGGTGCCCGAACCGACGGCAATGCCGATGTCGGCCTGGGCCAAAGCCGGCGCGTCGTTGATTCCGTCCCCGACCATCGCGACGACTTTCCCTTCGGCCTGAAGTTTCTTAATCTCATCGGCCTTTGTCTGAGGCAAAACCTCGGCCAAAATGCGGTCAATGCCCAATTTATTGGCTATTGCCTGGGCGGTTTTTTTATTGTCGCCGGTAATCATAATAATCTCAAGCCCCATTTTTTTCAGCATCTGAATCGCTTCAAGCGAAAATTCTTTTAACGTGTCGGCCAATGCCAAAATTCCGATAACCTCTTTTTCAACCGCGACGAAGATGGCGGTTTTTGCTTCGTTCTGCAGGCGCTCGGCTTCTTTCAAAACTTCCGGCGCCAAAACGACGCCGACCTGCTGCATCATCATCTGATTGCCGGCAAAAACCCATTTGTCGCCGCATTTCGCTTTTACTCCCATTCCCGAAACCGCTTCAAAATCTTTCGGCTCTTCGGGATTCAGGCTCTTGGCTCTTTCAACAATCGCCGTTGCCAGAGGATGCTCCGAGCCGCGCTCGGCGCAACCGGCAAATTTCAAAACATCCTCCTGTGTTTTATTGTTGAAAGTTACGATGTCCGTCACCGCCGGTTCGCCTTTGGTTAGAGTCGCGGTTTTATCAAAAGCAATGCTTTTGATTTTATAAGCCCGCTCAAGCGCTTCGCCGCCCTTGATTAAAATTCCTGATTCGGCCCCTTTGCCGGTGCCGACCATTATCGCCGTCGGCGTCGCGAGGCCCATCGCGCAAGGACAGGAAATAATCAAAACCGCCACCATTATCAAAAGAGAGGGCGCGAAAGCCAACCCGTAGATAAAGTACCAAAACGTAAAAGCCACGATCGCGAACACGACAACCGCGGGCACGAAATACTCGGCAATCGCGTCGGCCAGCCGCTCAATCGGCGCTTTCGTGGCCTGCGCTTCTTCAACCATGTGAATAATCTGAAAAAGCAGGGTTTCTTTTCCCACTTTCGTCGCTTTGAATTTCAAAAGTCCGAATTTGTTTATCGTCGCCCCGAACACTTCGTCGCCGATTGTTTTTGTCACCGGCATTGATTCTCCGGTAATGACTTTTTCGTCAATTGACGATTTTCCTTCAATTATTATTCCGTCAACCGGAATTTTTTCGCCGGGACGGACGACAACCACTTCGTCAATCTTAACTTCGTCGGCCCCGATTTTCACTTCCTTGCCGTCGCGCACGACCGTGGCCGTTTCGGGCCTGAGCTTCAAAAGTTTCCTGACCGCTTCCGAGGCCCGGCCCTTGGCAACGGCTTCAAGATACCGGCCGAGAATGATGAAGCTGATTAAAGCGGCCGACGACTCCCAGAAAGGATGGTCAATTCCGGTCCAGACGGTTTGATACGCCGGATAGCTCCATGAGGCCAAAAAGCCGAAGACGCTGTAAAAATAAGCAGCCGAAGTGCCGAGCACGACCAAGACGTCCATGTTGGTTGAACCGACCCTTAACGAAGTGAAGGCGTTTTTGTAAAACACCCAGCCGACTCCCAATTGAATTGGCGAAGTCATAATCAAATAAACCCAGTTCAAATCAATTCGCATCCCGCTGATCGTTACGGCGTGGACGTGCTGGAGGTTGAGCATGTGAACGAGCATATAGTAAATGATAATCGGCGAGGCCAAAAGAAAACTGACGATGACCCGGTTTCTCAAACTCCTCAATTCTTTTTCTCTTTCGGCTTTCTCCTCTTCTTCCGTCTTTGCCGCCTCCTGTGGTAAAATAAGACGATAGCCCATCTGGCTGACGATTTTCTGAATCTGCTCAAGCGAAATTACCGCGGAATCAAAATCAAGCTTGACCCTTTCGGCTCCGAAACTCGCGTTAACTTCAAAAATCCCCTTCTGCTTTGAAAGGACTTTATTTATCAGCACGGCGCAAGCCGCGCAGTGCATTCCTCTGACTTTCAATATAAATTTTTCTCTTGCCATAAGTTTGTTAAAAAATATTAATTATGAACAAAATACTTTTATTATCAATAATCGGCGCGATTTTCATTTTGGCCGGCGTCGGCTACAAACTTTTTATCGCCCCATCAAAACCGATTCCAATCGAGCCGCCGAAAACCGTTGAGGTTAGCATGATCATTCACGCCAACACATGGAAATTCGTTCCGAACGTCATTGAAGTTAACGAGGGCGACAGGGTGATAGCACACATCATGAACGAAGACGATTACGACCACGGATTCGGGATTGACGCGTTCGGAGTCAACAAGCGCCTCTGGCCCAAACAAGTTACGACCGTTGAATTCACCGCCTCCCCTACCGGCGAATACACTTTTTACTGCTCCGTCCCTTGCGGCGAGGGACACTACGAGCAAACCGGAAAGATTATCGTTAATCCGAGAAAGTAATTTTTAAAAAAATAATTCTTCAAAAAAATCCATCCCAAAATCCGGGTGGATTTTTTTTATCGCACAATTAATTTTCCTTTCATGTCCAAATGCCCGTCTCCGCAGGGAACCGAACAATAGAAAGAAAACTCTCCTTTTTTGTCCGCCAAAAATTCAATTATTGTCGGCTCGGCTGGGGAAGGGTCAACTCTTTTGTTGACCATAAATTCGTTAATCCCCAAACCGTGCGAAATGTCGTCGGTCGTCAGAATTATCCGCACTTTGTCTCCGGCGTTGACTTCAATTGTCGGAGGATCAAAACCGAAATTAAACGAGCGCACGTGAAACTCTTTCGTCTCTCCGGTCGGCTGAATCTCCGCGGCTTTCGGCGGTTCTTTTTCACGGCTTTTCTGCAAAAAATAAAGCCCGCCACCGATTCCGCCGAAAATTATCGCGCCAATAACAATGTAAATAATTGTTTTTTTCATCCCGTTAGAGGCAAATCGCGATCTTAAAATCGCTGCCTGCGATTTTTATAATTTTATAGTTGTAGTTCAACATAAGATGACAATGATGATACGCCGCGCGATCGCGGCCTCTAACGGGATTCATTAGCGGCTGTTGTTGCTGTGCGGCTCTTTCGTGACCAAGGGCAAAACGATTTTCGGGAATAATTGAGTGAAAGCGAAAAAAGAAAGAAGGATTACGATGAAGGCGATTACTCCGAATCTTCTCAGCCGATCTTTTTCCGCGGCAACCGTTTCCGGCGGCGTTTCGGGCGGCAAAGAAGCAATCTCTTTTCTTCGCTTGAAGAAATACCAAATCAAAGGAACGGTGAAAAGAAAAACCAAAACGTAATTGCCGAAAGTCATAAATCCGGACTGTTTGACCACGTGAGTATGCTCAATAATCTCGCCGAACTTCGCGCCAAGAGTAATCTCAACGACCTTCTCCCACGCGCCGTGGATGCCGGACTGAACGTACCAGTCGTGTCCGAAAGCGCCGTTCATAAATATAAAGGCACCGATGTAAGCCAAAGCCCAGCCGATGAATTTTTCAACGGCGAGTTTCCGCTTGACGATTGACTGTGTCGCGTTGACTCCCAGAATTCCCAGAATAGAGAGAAAGAGCAATGGAGTTGCCCTCCCGATACCGTGAATGAAAGCAAGATACCACCCCTGGAAGACGTCGCCGACCGTCGCGATGTAAGTCAGCAAAACGTAAAAAGCCGGATTCGGACAACCCACGCCCGCGTTTCCCAAAAAGAGTCCCAAAAAAAACGCTTTAAGATAATCCCCCTGCTCTTCAATGAACTTCGGCGTCCGGCCGCCGTAAGCCGGCATTCTGATTTTAAGCAGTTTCAATTCGGCAAGACCGAAAATAAACGCCGCGCCGCCGGCCAGCATGAACATCCATTCGGTCGCCCTGGTCAGGCCGAGCCAGCCGCCGAGCAAGGCAATCGCCACGCCGTAAAAACTTAAGGTGATTGAGAGTCCCAAGCCGAAAAGCGCCGCTATCGCCAGACCCTTTTTATAACCATGCCCCATTGAAAGAGGCACTACAATGAAAACTAGAGGCAGGGTGCAGGGCAGAAATATCATTGACAAACCCGCGGCGTAAGAAAGCATCAAGCTTACGGCCTCGGTCGGCGCCGTTGAAAGCCAAAACATTCCCGCCAAAAACGCGGAAAACAAAATAAAGGCCAGAAACACCATCCATGCCCTCGCCTTCTTTTGCGATTCCGACAATCCGATTATTTCATTAGCCATATTTAAAAAAATTTATTAATGATTATTAAGCTTTTTTAATTATACCACGCAAAAAGCCGATTACCAAAAAGTTATCCACACCCCCAATCATAAAGCCGCTTTTGAAAGCGGCTTTATCTTTAATCTTAAATCTACGCTCTACAATTTTTAATTCCCTCTTCAATATGGACTCGCGGCTCCCAGCCGAGCAGTTCTTTGGCTTTGCCGATGTCGGCCAAAGTATCGCGTGCTTCGCCGTCTCTGGGCGGAATGTTAACGGTCGGGTTGTCGATAAAAGAAGCAATCTGATTGATGCTGTAATTTTTGCCGCTGCCGATGTTGATGACTTCTCCTCCTCCGGCTTTTGGATTTTCCGAGGCCAAAATGTTCGCCCGGACAATATCGCCGACATAGGTGAAATCCCTCGTCTGCTCTCCGTCGCCGACGATGGTCAGCGGCTCGCCCTTGGCCTTTTGTCTTAAAAATATGCCTATCACCGTGGCGTACGCACCTTCAAGCGGTTGTCTCGGTCCGTAAACGTTAAAATATCTCAAACAAACAATCACTTTTTTCACTCCGGCGTCCCGTGCGGCGACCAAAACGTTCAAAGTTCCGTCAATGTTGTTGCCGTTTGATTCTCTCGGATTGGCAATTGACGGCTGGATTCTCGGCTGGGCCGCCAGATGAAAAACCATTTCAACGCCGTCAAACACGGGCCGGATTTTTTCAAAATCACGGATGTCCAACTCAAAAAATTCCGCGCCCGGATTCAAATACTCCTTTCTGCCGGTTGAAAGGTTGTCAATGATTTTTATTTTGTGTCCTTGTTTGACCAGTTCGTCAACAAGGTGAGAGCCGATGAATCCGGCTCCGCCGGTTACCAATAAGTTCATGTTTTTTTATTTTCTAATTTCTTCTTCACCCACTCCGCGTCATGGACGCTCACGTCTTCAATCGTCAGACCCTGTTCCGCGAGCAATCGTTCGTTAAAATCCCAATCGCCTTTCAAAAGTCCGGCGCAGTCGGCAAGCCCCATTTTTTCCAAATGAACCATAAAAGCCGCGAGGTCTTTCGGGAAACAAAAACCTCCGAAGCCGCGATAACCGCCGTGATTAACATCAAGATGAGAGTCCCCTATCCGATAATCCGCGGACATTCCCTTCCTTACGTTCTCGTAATCGACTTCCGCGGAAATTTCTTCCTTGCTTAAATAATCGCTCATTTTGCCGCAGGCCTTCGCCAGAGCGTTGGCAAAGGCGATTTTTCTTGAAAAATAAACATTGCCGGCGTATTTGATGAATTCCGCCTCGGTCGCGGTAATTTTAATCGGATGATAAGTGTTTATTCCCCAAGGCGACATAAACGGGGCCCTTGGCAAAAGCGACGGTCCGGTTTGATAAAATCCTCCCAGGCGCTTTTTTCCGTCAGAAATTCCGGATTAAAGAAAACTTTATGATGAGGGTAATTTTTTTGAAAATTCTCGGCGGTGCCGGGCGGAACGGTTGATTTGATTATGACGATTTTCTCGCCTTCAAGCATTTCAAACGCGGCAGAAAGCGCGGCCAGACCGGCCGAGCCGTCCGGGGTTCTTGGCGTCGGCACCGAGATGAAAATAATTTCAGCGGAATTTATTTCGTCGTCGCAGCCCTTCTTCGGATCAATGTCGTAAAGAAATAAATTTTTTCCGCGCTCATAACCCTGTCTCTCCTTAAACCATCTCTTCAAAGGAGTTCCGACCATTCCAAGACCGATAATGCCTATTTTGGGTTTGTTAGACATAATTATGCGATGCCAATATACTAATGCATACTAATGATACGAATAAATACTAATACTAAATTTCCGCATTCGTATAATT
>Ga0076100_143_pt1 | contig 6536 bp, 5 predicted proteins | sample RifGroC1_FD_68129 | JGI IMG/M metagenome (GOLD analysis project Ga0076100, IMG submission 68129) | Parcubacteria (Azambacteria) bacterium GW2011_GWC1_46_13
ATAAGGGCGTGAGTTTTGGGAGTGACGCGGATTTTAAATTGGGTTGAGGAGGCGCTTGCCGGAATGGGAGTCCCGCCGCTGAAATTTAAAGTGTTGCTTGAGGGACTTGAAGTTGCGGAAAAATATGTGGTCGTTCCGGCGTTGTTCGTTACTCTCACTTCGGAGAGGCCGTTGTAAGGAGTGCCGGAAGCGGCGAGAATTACGGTGAGAGCGGTGATTGAATCGCTGCCGGCGCTCGTCTGGAAAGTGAATGAGCCGGCGTCGCGGATGCCGGATCCGGGAGCCACGGTGGCGGTTGTTGCATCGGTGCCCGTGCCGAGAGTGGTTGTCTGCTTGGGCTTGAACGCGATCGTTATCGCGCCGCCCAAACTCGACGTCCAGTTGCTCCACGCGGGCGGGTCCTCGGTGCCTGCTGTTGCGACCGTCGTGTACGCGGCTTCGGACGCGAAGTCGTTAGTTTCGTTGACGCTCGCTCCGGGGATGAGCGTATAGCCGCTGACGGTGCCTCGCGACATGTCGTTGGTGCCGCCCGCGGCGTGCGTGACTACAAGCGCACCATCTGTCTGCGTAACGATGGCCGGGCCGTTCGGGACCTGCGTAACCTGCCCGGTGCTCACCGCCGTTTGGTCAAAAATGGCGGAATCAATCGTGCTGCCGTCAATAACATACGCCCCATACGCGACCCCATGCGCCCCGCTCCCGCCGCCTTCACCCTGCACGGTCGTGTCCGGCGTCGCGCCCATGACCTTATACCAGACGCCAAACTTCGGGCCCGTGCTGTCAATCGTCGCAATCGCCGTGTAGCCCGAAGTGATCGGTCCCCAGGCCTGCGTGTCGCTGGTATTGCCCCGCCCACCAAACAGAATGACAACATCTCCCGTTTGCGGCGCGTTCCCTCCGGTATCAAATGTGAGCGTGACATCGCCCCCGTTCCCGGCCGAACCGATCTTGGTAGTCCCTCTTAGAGCAATAGCCGCCTGCGCTTCCTGAATTTTCGGCGGAAAATTCCAAATCCGCGGGACGCCAATAAAAATCCAGGCAATCATCAAGGCGATGGCGATAATCTTTTGAAAATTTTTTATCCACAATCTACTGCCTGTCATATATTAAATTATACCACTTTCCCCAAAATAAAAAAACGCTCATAAGCAAAAAACCTTGAGCTTCGAGGAATTATTTTAAAATAATTTAAGAACCCGCCTGCTTTTTTATTTTAGCGAGGACCTCTTTGGCTTTTTTTGCTTCAACGAGAGCGGCTTGTTCTTTCTTTTTTTCTTCGGCAAGCGCTGCCTTGGCCTTCTCTCTTTCGGCGCGAATCTTTTCGGCTTCTTTTTTCTTTTGAGCGGCGAGAGCGGCTTTGGTTTTTCTCCGCTCTTCGGCGAGAGCCGCTTCGGCGCGCTTTTTCGCGGCAAGAATCGGAGCGGCTTTGGTTTTTCTCCGCTCTTCGGCGAGAGCCGCTTCGGCGCGCTTTTTCGCGGCAAGAATCGTTTGGTCGTTTCTTTTTTCCTCGACGAGAGCCAGTTCGCCTTTTTTCCGTTCTTCGGCAAGAGCCGCTCCAACCCGATTTTTTTCTTCGGCGAGAGCCCATTCCGCCGCCCTCTTTTCGATAACCGCGGCTTCGGCTTTTTGTATTTCATCCCTGAGAGCGGCCTTGGCTTTTTTCACTTTGGAGAGAGCGGATTGTTCTTTCTTTTTTTCTTCGGAGAAGATCGCTTCCGTTAATTTTCTCTCCTTTAACATCATTTCCGATAATTTTTCTTCGGCAAGTGCCGCCGCCGTTTCGGCTTTTTGTTTCTCTTCAAAAACGGCTTGTTCCGCCAGCTTTTTTGCTTCGGTAAGAGCTTCTCCGGCTTTCCTCCGCTCTTCGGCGAGAACCGCCTCAATCCGCTTTTTTTCCGCGACGAGGTTCGCTTCATCCAGCTTTTTTTCCGCGAGTGCCGCTTCGGCCGCCTTCTTTTCGGTTAAAACAATCTCTGCTCTTCGCCTTTCGGCTTCAAGAGCGGCTTTTATTTTTTTGTTGTCGGCGAGAATTGTCTCCTCTTTTCTTTTTGCTTCGGCAAGAGCTTCTTCGGCTTTTCGTCTTTCGGCGTCAAGAGTAGCCTTGGCTTTTTTGTTGTCGGCGAGAATTGTCTCCTCTTTTCTTTTTGCTTCAGCAAGAGCTTCTTCGGCTTTTCTCCGCTCTTCGGCGAGAACCGCCTCGGCCTTCTCTTTTTCCACGCGAATCCTTTCCGTCTCTTTTTTCTTTTCCAAGGCGAGCGCTTTTTTCGCCTTTTCTCTTACCTTTGCCAAAGCGTTCGAGAGAATGGCCTTGTCCTTTTGTTTTTCGACGCCGGCCATTTCCTTATCCTTTTTCTTTTCGGCCTCCAGAGCGGCTTTTGTTTTTCGTCTTTCGGCATCAAGAGCGGTCTTGGCTTTTTTGTTTTCGGCAAGAATTGCCTTTTCTTTTCTTTTTACTTCGGCAAGCGCCACTTCGGCCTTTCTCCGCTCTACGGCAAGAGCCGTTTCAATCCGCTTTTTTTCCGCGACGAGGTTCGCTTCATCCAGCTTTTTTTCCGCGAGCGCCGCTTCGGCCGCCTTTTTTTCGGTAAGAGCGATCTCGGCTCTCCGTCTTTCGGCATCAAGAGCGGCTTTTGTTTTTTTGGTTTCGGCGAGAATTGCCTGTTCTTCTCTTTTAACTGCGGTAAGAGCGGCTTCAGCTTTCCTTCGCTCTTCAACAAGCGCCGCTTCAATCCGTTTTTTTGCCTCAGCGAGATTCGCTTCATCCAGCTTTTTTTCCGCGAGCGCCGTTTCCACCCCTTTCTTTTCTGCTAAAGCAACTTCGGCTCTCCGCCTTTCGGCCTCAAGAGCGGCTTTGGTTTTTTGGGCTTCGGCGAGAATGGCTTCTTCTTTTCTTTTTACTTCAACAAGAGCGACTTCGCATTTTCTTCGCTCTTCGGTAAGAGCCGCCTCAATCCGTTTTTTTTCTTCGGCGAGATTTACTTCAGCCAGCTTCTTTTCCGCGAGCGTCGCTTCGGCGACTCTTTTTCCGGCAAAAGCGGCTTCGGCTCTTCGTCTTTCGGCTTCCAGGGCGGCCTTGGTTTTTTGGGCTTCGGCGAGAATTGCTCGTTCTTTTCTTTTTGCTTCGGCCAAAACTTCTTCGGCCTTTCTCCGTTCTTCGGCGAGAGCCGCCGCCGTTTCGGCTTTTCTCTTTTCTTCAAAAACGGTTTGTTCCGCCAGCTTTTTTTCGGCCAGAGCTTCTTCGGCTCTTCGTCTTTCGGCCTCCAGAGCGGCTTTGGTTTTTTGGATTTCGGCGAGAACGGCCTCTTCTTTCCTTTTTGCTTCAGCCAAAGCCATTTCGGCTCTTCTCCGCTCTTCGGCTAAAACCTCTTCAGTCTTTTTTTTCCCTTCAACAAACGCTTCCTCCGCCTTCTTTCGTTCGGCCGCCAGAACTTCTTCGGCTTTTCTCCGCTCTTCGGCGAGAGCCGCCTCCTCGGCGCGCTTTTTTTCTTCGGCGAACGCTTCTTCGCCTGCCTGCGCCGCGCTAAGCGCGGCCTGCGCGAGCGGAACCTCCTCCGCGGCTTTTTCTTTTTTGACGTGAACCGGTTTTATCGCTTTCGCTCCCACAAAATACTCTTTTACTTTATCAATCACTTCCTCAATCGGGTGCTGCGCCTTTACGAAATAATCGTCCGCGCCCATCTCAAGCGCTCTTTTAATTTCGGCGTCTCCGCCCAAATTGGAAAGCACTATAACCGGAATGAGTTTCCATTCGGGATTTTTTTTCAATTCCTCCAATACATAAAACCCGTCCCTTCTGGGCATTAAAAGATCGAGAAGAATAATGTCCGGCCGTCGCTTTTTTATCCACTCCATGGCCTCATCGCCGTTGGTGGCGGTGTCCACCGCGAATCCCTCCGCCTCAAAAGTGTCTTTAAGAGCGGTTACCAAAAATGCTTCGTCTTCTACAATCAGTATCTTGCTCATATAGTTATTTTAGCAAAACGCTTGGGAACGCGCAAATAAAAAGTTGAGCCCTTGCCTTCTTCCGATTCAAACGAGACTTTTGCCCCGATCTTATCGGCAAGTATGGACGCGGTATAAAGACCCAGGCCCGTGCCGTCCGGCCTCATTTGTTTCGCGTTGGAGGCGCGATAAAACTTTTCAAAAATTCTTTCCTGTTCGTCCTTGGGAATCCCGATGCCGGAATCCTTTACGGAAAATGTCACCGCGTCCGCTTCTTCTTTGGCGTCGCAAGCGACTTCCTGTCCCGGCTGCGAGTAGCTGGCGGCGTTCGCGACAAAACACTCAAGAACGCTTTGCAGCAAAGCGGCGTCGGTCTCAACCGCGATTGTTTTATAATTTTTCAAGGCGTTGCGGAATGTGATTTTTCCCTTTGCGACCGCGTCTTCCGTTTTGACGGAAATATTCTCGCCCAAATCCGAAACGGAGACCGTTTCTTTCTTGATTGTCGCGGTTCCGCTTTCAAGCCGCAAAACGTTTATCATGTCAAAGACAAGCTTGATCATTCGCTCGTTAGCCCTGTAAATTTCGTCCATGTAATCCCGCTGTTTTTCGTTTAACGGTCCCAGCACGCCCCTCTTCATCGTTTCAATAAGCCATTTCGTTCCCGAAAGCGGCGTGCGCAACTGGTGGGAAGCGAGCGTTAAAAAATCCATCCGCAATTTTTCAAGCACTTTTTCTCTGGTCAAGTCGTGAAACACCTCCACGACGCCGATAATCTTCTGATCAATCGTTATGGAATTTATGACGCTGTTTACGGGCAATCTCGTCTTGTCTTTGCGGACAAAATAAAAGAAAGGCAATGAACCGGAGAAAAATTGCATGAGCATTCTTTCCTCAATATTAATTCTATTGCCCTCCTCGTCTTCGCGGGGAATGATTTCCACCAGACGCTTCCCGACAACCTCGTCCTGCTTCCATCCAAGCATTTTTTCAAAAGCCCGGTTTACCGAAAGAATTACTCCTTCCATGTCCACCGCGATCATCCCCTCCCCTATGCTTGCCAAAAGCGCCTTGTAAAATTCACGGTCAAGTTTTTCCGCTTTTAAAATAGGTAATTTCATCTAACTTTCCGTTAAAATAAAATCTTGCCATCTCATCGGGCATATTAAAATTATACCATGCCCTCGCTCTCGGGACAATAACTCGAATAACGCCTAAGACGTTATTCCGTGGCACTTTTGCTTTTTCAATAACCAAACGCAGGAATTTTCTTTATTTTAAGCCATTTACTCATCTGTGGCACTGTCGGATTCGCCGAAATATAGAAAATGTCATGGGGGGGCAAAAACTTGACAAGTCGCATACTTTCATGCTATACTGCAATAAGTTTCCTGTTCAATCAACCCTTTTAAAGGAGGTATCGAAATGTCTGAAAACCAGAAGACCGAGATCACTCACGACAAGCTTCAAGAAGAGGCCGAAAAGCTCGTTTCGCTCTTGAAAGATCGTCAGGTCGGGTTGTTCAGTTGGCACATGCTACTGAACGAACGCCTGAAGTCAATCCACGATCTTCTCTGCCCCCTCTTCGGCTCGAAGTAGCCCAAAAGTGCTGAGCGTCACTCTAAACCGCTCTTTTTTCTTTGCCAAAATGCCAAAATTCACCCTCACGCCCCATGACATCTCTGCTTTTTATTATCATGGGTCATGCGGATTTAAATAAATTGATTGTTAAAGCAACTTCCTCAAGAATTCCCAGAATACAATCATAATTTTTGACTTCATTCTCGTTGACCCACACATAATCAGTAAAAGCGCCGTCCTCTGGTATAACCTTGCCACTTTTATACTTTGCCGCAAATTTTACAAGAATCACGGGTATTTCGTCTGGTCTTACAAACGCCACACTATTTATGTATTTCAGTTCTCGTTCTATTTCGACACCAGCTTCCTCTTTTGTTTCCCTTACTAACAATTCCTCAACTGCATCTTCGAAGTCCAACACCTCGCCATTTAATCTAGTTGGTTTTGTGATGTTTAACTGATTCCATTCGAGCTTTCCTCCGGGCACTGCATATTTCCCGGGGTGGACTTTTTCTCGTTCACTCCTTTTTAAGATTAAACATCTTCCATCTTGCTCTCGGTAAATCACTACATTCGCCACAAAGTAGAACAATTTATCTTCTTTTGCGTTTTGTAGACTTATCTTATTGGCAGGCATACATATTATCTTACTCTGCTCTCATGACCCATGACACTTTTTAAACTTCTTCCCGCTGCCGCAGGGACAGGGATCGTTCCTGCCGACCGTTGGTCTGTCTTTGGCGGCGGTTTTCGGCGCGGCGCTTTCCGACTCGCCCCGCGAGAGAATTATTTGCGGAGCCGGCCGGGCGGCAACGGGAGCGCCTGCCCGCGCGGACGGGACAGAAATTCCGACTTTGAAAATCGCTCCGACGACGTCGGTTTGAAAAACTCCAAGCAATTTTTGAAAAATCCGGTGTCCTTCATTTTTATATTCAACCAAAGGATCGCGCTGGCCGTAAGCCCTCAGCCGCACGGAACTGCGCAGGTGTTCCATTGCTTCAAGATGGTCCATC
>Ga0076100_146_pt1 | contig 5350 bp, 6 predicted proteins | sample RifGroC1_FD_68129 | JGI IMG/M metagenome (GOLD analysis project Ga0076100, IMG submission 68129) | Parcubacteria (Azambacteria) bacterium GW2011_GWC1_46_13
CGCGTTCGATTTTCGTCCTTTTTTTATCAACTGGTTAATTGTCGGCATAAATAAAATTCAGACAACGATAAGATAGATTAAAATTTAACAAAAAAAAATCAGTGTGTCAACCCCGACATAACTAATGTTCGCGTATATGCGATGCTGCAATCTTTTTCATTTTAAACCATCCAAAAACTCAGTAATTTTTTCCGTCAACACCACCGCTCGTTTATTCAAAAACTCCTGATATTTCTCATAACTCAACAGACTTCGGTCGTAAGGAATTTGCTGTCGTTCAAAATAATCTTTTCCATTGTATTTACTATGTACTTTCGGGAAATAGGTAGATGGATCGTCATTTGTTTTTATTATGTTTCCTTTCTTGGTCATAAACGCAATATTAGCTAGTTCATTAATGATTTTTTTGCGCTCAGAATTATCCAGTTTATTTTTGAAGAACGATTCTAACTTTGACTTTGGAAAAATATGATCGAACTCAATTTTATTATTTGTTCCAAAATTTGTATAGTTAATAATACCCCCCGTTTCTAAATCCCGTGCATCGTTCTTACGAGCTAATACATACATTATAAAGAAAAGAGGGTTACTTATACTCTTGCCCCTAATATCTTCTGGAGTAATTTTTCTATCTTTTCCTACCAATTGCCAAATATTATCAATCAAGGTAATCCACGGCTTTTTATTTGAAAACGCCATCAAATCTTGAGTCAACCTAGTTTCCATTGAAGCACTATATCTGCCCCAAATTGCTGCATTATAAAACCAATATAAAAATCCTTTCTCAATTTCTGGTGTTACACATAAATCCTCCTTAGATGAGTAATAAACAAGTGGCACTAATAATATTGGTGAAGGTAATAGTGCTGAACTATCGACAAAAGCATTATTCTTAAGAAAATTTATAGTATTTTGTACCCCTTTTTTTGTTAGCTCCCAAGAATCTTTTAATTTATCCAAAGACATCCGATTCGTATTGTCAAACTTTGCTTGGACTGTTGCTATACAGATAAGGCATCTTACAAAAAAGTTCTCATCCAAATAGAAATCTTTTTTTATACACTGATCAACAAATTCCTCAAATAATTTCATTGAACCAGGCCATGCTGATGTTATCTGAGCAAGTGCCAAATCTGAACTTCTCAATCTTGTGCCTGAAGTATTTACACGAATAAATATTTCAGTGACTTCATTGTATTCCTTATCTCTTATAATTTGAATCGGATATAAGTAGGACTCTTTTCGGCTATATAATTGATTGAGTCTTTCATTATACTTATCAAAATTGGGGTGGTCAGCTCCTATTTTCAGACTCCGTAAAATTGAGCCCACGCCATCTTTAAATAATTTCGTAACTGAAATCCAATTAGGCTTGTTTTCAATCTTTTTATTTTTTATTTGGAAATATAATTCCTTTTTGCCTTCTTCTCCCAAATCTCGCACTTCGTCAGACCAACCTTCGTCACCATCATCATAGATAATATAATATCTCTTGTTGTCAACTGCTGATATTTTCCCAGTATAAAATTCTCCATCTTCCCGTTTTGCTTCAACAAAATCGCTAACTTCAAATCGTGCTGTTTCTTTAATTTCAGCAGCACCTTCCTCTGGATGATCAATATTGAAATATATATCGACAAATTTCTCTTTTATTTTTGTTCCTTCTTTTATTCGAACTGGATGTCCAGTTAAAATACTTGCAAGAGAAGTAACTCTTTGTTGTCCATCTAAAAGCAGTAATCGTTTGCCAATTGGAAGTTGACTTGTTTTTTCAAATGCGTGTGTTTTAACTTCAGGAAGGTTGTCAGTTTCCCAAATAAGTATTGAGCCTGAAGGATAATCGCGGTATATTGAATCTATCAGGTCTCTAACCTGTGTTGCTCTCCATACATATTTTCTTTGCATTTCGGGCAATAATAGCTCCTGAACTAAAAACATATCTACAAGAGCTTGAATTTTTCTATTTGTTGGTTCCATTTTTTATTCCATTTTTATATTAGATTGCGATGTCGCCTAACTAACCGATAACCGTTCCGTGAGGCCCGCCTTGAAGGACGTCAAACAGATGTTTTGGGTTTCTTCCGCTCATCACAACGGTCTTAATCCTTTTATACTTCTTCGGATCTTTGGTAAAGATTCCTTCAACATTGGTCAATTTAATAAAAAGGTCGGCCTTGATTTTTTCCGCGCAGACGGCCGCGTTGGCGTCGGTCGAACGTCCCGGCCTGATTCCGCCGACCACGCCCGTTGTCTTCTTCGTCACTTCATTCAAATCAAAAATCGGCTTTAAGCCGAACATAAACGAGAGCAGGCGAACATTCGCCCTCAAAAGCTCAATAAAAATCCATTCAATCTGGCGGTTGGGCAATTTGCCTTTAACGTTACGGAGATATTTCCTTATGAATTGCCCGCCGCCGACGGCAACTATGAGCTGATGTTTTTTCTTGAGTACGGCGACAACCTCGCCGACCCGCTTCAAATAAGCGAGGCGCGGGCCGTTTGCGTCAAAAGCCAGAGAGCCGCCGATTTTTATCACCAGCCGCATATTTAATAGATAATGAGGGAATTAATATTATAATTCTTTAATTTTTCCCTGCCGGGGAAATAAGAAAGCTCAAGCAAAAAACCAAGCCCCACGACATCTCCCCCCAAATGCTCAACGAGCTTTACCGCGGCATCGGCCGTTCCGCCGGTCGCCAGCACGTCGTCAATGACCAAAACCCGCTCGCCTTTTTTAATCGCGTCAACATGAATTTCAAGAGTCCCCCGGCCATATTCAAGGTCGTGCTCGCGGACAATGGTCTGGTGCGGAAGTTTGCCTTTCTTGCGCACAATCACCATTCCGGCATTCAGAAGATAGGCGACCGCCGAGGCCAAAAGAAATCCCCGGGCGTCAATGCCCACAACCTTGTCAATTTTTATGTCTCTGAAAAAATCAACCAGGCCGTCAATCGCCTCCTTAAAGGATTCAGGGTCTTCAAGCAAAGGAGTAATGTCCTTAAACTTGATTCCCGGCGTCGGGAAATCCAGAATTTCCCTGATTTTTTGTTTTAAATGCTCCGTGTTCCGTTTCATTAAATCAAATCATACCAGTTTTTTCACGCGACCGCAACTTGACCGATTGTCAAAACTGCCGTAAACTTTCTCCAGCTTAATTAACAATTGAAAACGAGGAGGAAAATGTCAGACGCCATTACCGACATTGCAAGAGACGAGCAAAGAACCAGAAATTTTTCTGAATATTTAAGCGCACTCAGGACATATCTTATGGATTCCGATTCAAGCCGAAAAAATTTCACGAAAGTCATTGAAGCGGCGCGAAGCACCGACGCGATAAGAAGGGGATATTGGGGCGGCCAAACTTCAATTTCGGAGAATATTGAAAAAAAGATAAAAAAACTGAAGAAAAACGACAAAACCGAATGGGCCCGGCTGCTTGCCATGACAATGACCGACTGGCCGGAATATTACGGAGGGTTGAAAAAACTTTCTCCTTTCAAAGAGAAGTATCTTCATCTTGTTGATTATGGCAACGGATTTATGGATGTTTACGCCGTGCCGCGCGCGCCGTTCAAGCTTGGCAACGGGACCATAAACCGGATTATCGCGTCAAAAAACATGAAAATCTACGACACCGACGACTATCTGATTGCCATCTCAAAAAGCACAAATCCTTGCGAACTTGCTGATCTGGCTGATTCGGATAACCATCGAAGGTATGATCAAATTTTACAAACGATTGACGTAATATGGTTAAGATGCGGAATTGTCGGAATTAACGGGCCGAGGCCCGCGAAATGAATAACAAAAAGCGCCTTCTTCCAAACGGAAGAGGCGCTCTTTTTTATTCAATAAACTACATCACAATCGTCCTCGGCTTTGATTTTCTGATTATTTTAAACGCCTCTTCGGCCGTGTCAACAATGTAAAACAGCCACATATCTTCGTTATCAATCGCGCCATACTTTTTATAGACGGTGTTTTTCAAAAAATGATACAGCGGACTCCAAAAGTCCTTCCCTACCGCGATTACGGTAATCTTTTCAATTTTTTTTGTCTGAATGAGCGTGATAATCTCAAAAAATTCGTCAAGCGTTCCCATGCCGCCGGGAAAAAAGACGTAGGCCTGCGCCGAGTAGGAGAGCATCAGTTTTCTCGTGAAAAAATAATGGAAAGCGATTGATTTGTTGACGTAATCGTTAATCCTCTGCTCGGCCGGCAGTTGGATATTAAAACCGATTGAATTTCCTTTGGCCTCGGAAGCGCCGCGATTGGCGGCTTCCATAATGCCCGGCCCACCGCCGGTGATGATGTCATAGCCGTTTTTGGCAAGCATGAAACCGAGCTTTCTCGCCTTCTGATAAGACGGCGCTTCCGGCTTGATTCGCGCCGAACCGAAAAAGGTGACCGATTTCTTGATGTCGGCCAAAAAATTAAATCCGTCAACGAACTCCGCTATTATCTTGAAAATCCTCCACTGCACCGTTTCCCGAAAATCCTTTATCGGCTCTCCGACGGGCAGTTTTGAAGCGGGCAATAAAAATTTGCCGTGATTTTTTTTATTGTTGTTTTTATTTTTTCTTGCCATGGGACTTACATTTTAACACGAACACGCCTAGCAGCTCAAATCTCCTTCTCCGCAGGGCGACGGAAGTTCCTTGATTCCTTTCGGAACCCCCGGCTCTTTGCCGCTCACAACGTAGTCAAGCACGTTTGTCGGCGCCTCGCCGTCATGATTCCAGAGATTCCAGAAATATCGCCACTCGTTCCAGCCGATTCCGAGGTGCTTCACATAAATGCCGTTTTCGGCGAGCATCTTTCCGATCTTTCTTCCGGTCATGCAAGGCGTGCTGTAGCAATAAACGATAACGTCTTTGTCCTTCGGCAGAGCGCGAAAAGCGCCGATAATCCGGTCTTTTTCGTCGTAAGCCGAGGTGTTCGGGTCTTTGTAAGCCGGGATGTTTACGGCAGTTATGATATGTTCCCTTTCGTACTCTTCCTGAGAGCGCAAATCAACGAGAACATAGTCGCCGGTCTGGCCTTTCATTATTTTCGTCCGCAAGCTGTGCGGACTGACGTGAACCGCGTTTTCGGTCAGGTAAAAATTCTTGATTAATTCCTCGTTGGTTGGTTCTTGCGGCTTTTGATAACGAATAACCCCAAAAGCGACGGCGCCGGCGGCAACCGCCCCGACAACCGCGGAAATCAAAATAGTTTGAATAATTTGTTTCATAAGATGATTAGTTTAATTAATTAATTAATTGGTGGTGTTTGTTTGAAAAAGTTAGAACCCATTTCGAGCAGAACCCCTGACTTCGCACGCGCGGAGCGCGTGGTGGCTTGAAACTGC
>Ga0076100_140_pt1 | contig 5043 bp, 5 predicted proteins | sample RifGroC1_FD_68129 | JGI IMG/M metagenome (GOLD analysis project Ga0076100, IMG submission 68129) | Parcubacteria (Azambacteria) bacterium GW2011_GWC1_46_13
ACGGATAATTCGCGGTAGTTAGCACTCTTGACATCGGAGTGCTAAATTATTTATAATTGGTGATATGTTGACCGAACGTCAAAAGGCGATTTTAAAAGCGGTTATTGAGAATTACATCAAATCGGCCAAGCCCGTGAGTTCCTGGGATTTGACCGAAAAACGCGATCTCCGCGTCAGTTCCGCGACCATCCGGAACGAATTCGCCGCTCTTGAAGAAACCGGCCATCTTTTTCAGCCGCACACTTCCGCCGGCCGTCTGCCGACGGAAAAGGCCTACCGTTTCTATGTGGAGGGATGTTTGAAAGAACGGGAGTTGGCGCGGTCCGAGCGGGAAAAAGTCGCCCAGGAATTATTTTCGGAGTCGGAAAAACGCGACGCGATTTTAAAAAAAACGGCGAAAATTCTGTCCCATCATTCCCATGGCCTTGCTTTGGTCGGTTTTTTCGATTCCGAGGAAATTTATCGGTCCGGACTGAGCCGGCTTTTTTCTGAACCGGAATTTATCGGCACCAATTTGGTTTTTGAAGCGGCGGAAGCGCTTGACGAATTGGACAGTTATTTTGACAAACTCCTGGACGCGTTCGCGGAATCGGCGCCCGAAATTTACATCGGTAGCGAGAATCCTTTGGGGCTGGAGGAGTTTAGTTTTATCGGCCGGCACTACCGGCTTGCCGATTGCGACGGTTTTTTGGCTTTGATGGGGCCGACGAGAATGAATTACCGCAAAAACATTTCTTTGATTGAATATTTGGGTGAGATTTTGGATAATATTGAAAAACATGCCTGACGAAATTAAAAACGAAGAAAATAAAATAGAAGAGATGGAGATAATAGAAGAAGGCCGCGATACGTTTGAGGCAAAGTTAAAGAAGGCAAAAGAAGCGTTGAAAAAATGCGAGCATGAGCGCGGCGAATATCTGGCCGGTTGGCAAAGAGCGAAGGCGGATTACATCAATTTCCAAAAAAGCCAGGAACGGCTGGTTTCCGACATTCAAAAATTCGTTTTGGAAGACGCGCTTGTTAAAATTCTGAACGTCGTTGACAGTTTTGAACAAGCACTTAAATTTCAACCGGAAGAGCTGAAAAACAGCGAATGGGCGAAAGGGGTTTTGCAAATCAAAAATCAGCTTGACGATTTCCTGAAAAGCCGGGGGGTTGAGGCCATCAAAACATTAAATGAAAAATTCAACCCGGAATTTCACGAAGCGATTGAGGCTATTATTTCGGACGCGGAAGAAGGAATGATTGTTGAGGAAGTTCAGAAGGGATACGCGCTTCATGGCAAAGTAATCAGGCCGGCGAGAGTAAAAATCAGTAAATAATTTTATAATATAATAAATAAATTTATGGCAAAAATATTAGGTATTGATTTAGGAACAACCAACTCGGCAATGGCGATTATTGAAGGCGGCGCGCCGAGGATTCTTGAAAACAAAGAGGGGAACAGGACGACTCCTTCCCAGGTCGCCGTTTCAAAAAGCGGCGAGCGGCTGGTCGGCCTTCTGGCAAAGCGCCAGGCGGTGACCAATCCTCAAAACACGATTTTTTCCGCCAAACGGCTTATCGGCCGGAAATTTTCCGACCCCGAAGTCCAGCGGGACAAAAAATTTTTGCCTTACGAACTCCGCGAGGCCGCGAACGGCGGAGTTGAAATAAAAATGGGGGAGCAATGGTATTCTTCGCAGGAAATCTCGGCGATGGTGCTTCAGAAACTAAAAGCCGACGCCGAGGACCGCTTGGGCGAGAAAATTGAGGAAGCGATTATCACCGTGCCCGCTTATTTTGACGACTCGCAGAGAAAAGCGACCAAAGACGCGGGGGAAATTGCCGGCTTAAAGGTTAAGCGCATCATCAACGAACCCACCGCCGCGGCGCTGGCTTACGGCTTGAATAAAAAGAAAAACGAAAAAATCGTCGTTTACGATTTCGGCGGCGGAACTTTTGACATTTCGGTTTTGGAAATCGGCGATGACACGATTGAAGTTAAGGCAACAGGCGGCGACACCCACCTCGGCGGCGACGATTTTGACCAAAAAATAATTCGCTGGCTCGTTGACGAATTCAAAAAAGACCAGGGGCTTGATTTGTCAAAGGACGTTCTGGCGCTTCAGCGTTTGAAAGAAGCGGCCGAGCGGTCAAAGCACGAACTTTCAAGCACTCTTGAAACCGACATTAACATTCCTTTCATCACGCAAGCCGCCGACGGGCCCAGGCACCTGAGTTTGAAACTCAGCCGGGCGAAACTCGAAGAACTCGTCCGCGAATACATCGAGCGCTCAGTAGAATTAACCGACAAAACGATAAAAGAAGCCGGCTTTTCAATAAAAGACATTGATGAAGTTATCATGGTCGGAGGCCAGACGAGAATGCCGGCGATCCAGGAAGCGGTTAAAAAACTCATCGGCAAAGAACCGCACAAAGACATCAATCCCGACGAAGTCGTCGCCGACGGCGCGGCGATTCAGGGCGGAATTTTACAGGGCGACGTAAAAGACGTTTTGCTTTTGGACGTTACGCCGCTTTCTTTGGGCATTGAAACGCTTGGCGGAGTGATGACCCGTTTGATTGAAAAAAACACGACCGTTCCGACAAGCAAGACGCAGGTTTTTTCAACCGCCTCCGACAGCCAGCCGTCGGTTGAAATTCACGTTCTACAGGGCGAACGGGAAATGGCTTTTGACAACAAGACGCTGGGCAGATTCATTCTTGACGGCATTCCTCCGTCCCCGCGCGGTGTGCCGCAGGTTGAGGTTACTTTTGATATTGACGCGAACGGCATATTAAACGTTAAAGCCAAGGACAAAGCGACCAATCGCGAGCAATCCGTCAGAATCGAGGGCTCCTCCGGCATCTCCAAGGAAGAGATTGAACGGATGAGAAAAGAGGCGGAGATTCACGCGGCCGAGGACAAAAAGAAAAAAGAAAAAGTTGAATTAAAAAATACGGCGGAAACGCTGATTTACACGACCGAAAAAACATTAAGAGAATTCGGCGACAAAGTAAAAGCCGAAGACAAAAAAGAAATTGAAGAAAAAATTGAGGCCTTAAAAAAAGTAAAAGACAGCGACGATCTGGAGGCGATCAAAAAGGCCTCGCAAGATTTGTCGTCAGCCGTCCAGAAAATCGGCGCGGCGATGTATCAGCAGCAAAAAGCGAGCGAACAGCAGGCCCCGTCCGCGGAAGGACAAGAAAAGAAAGACGACGGCAATGTCCAGGAAGGAGAATTTGAAAAAAAATAATCATGAACTTACGTCCGGTCAGCGTTATATCGGCGGTTTTGATTCTAATTTCGTCATTTTTGGCGTGGTACTTTTTGGCCGGCGTTTTTGAGACCCCGCCCGAGAGCTATTGGAGTTTGATTTTGCTCGCGGTGCTGTTCTCGTTCCTGGCAGGATTTGTCGCTTTAAGCTTCTTAATCATTGAATCCAAATTAAGCGCTTTAATCTGCGCGCTTCTTACCATTCTGCCCTTTTTCGCGTTTTTCGGCTTCAACGTATATTATTTCGGCGCTTTCGCGTTATTTTTACTGCTCTCATTCGCCGCCTTGCGAAAAATACAAGGAGAAAAGCAATTCTCCCTTAAATTCAAAGCGTTAAAATTCGTCCGAAACGGCCTCGGCATTATTTTGTTCGTCTTGTTCTTTATGATTAGCACCGCAAGTTATTTTTCCCCGAACGTCCAGCAATTCGCGACCGGCGGCTTAAAGCTTCCAAGATACATGTTTGACATGGTTTTGCCTTTTGCCGGAAATTTGTTCCAACAGCAACTGCCGTCTTTTTCCCCGGAAAAAACCGTTGACGAGATCTTGAACGGGCTTTTGGCCGAGCAGTTGAAAGAATTACCGAAAGACATTACGCCGGCGATGATTGAAAAAGAAAAGCAAAAATTTTTGACGGAACAGAAACAGGCGCTGGCCGAACAATTCGGCGTGGAATTCAAAGGAGAGCAAAAACTGGGCGACCTTCTTTACGATTTGGCGAACGAAAAATTAAACGTCTATCTGGAAAATTACAAGCCGTACATTCCGGCTTTCGTCACCTCCGCGCTGTTTTTGACTCTGCTGACGTTGATATCGCCGTTGAAATGGCTGGCCGGAATCTTCGCATTTTTGCTGTTTGAGCTGTTGCTTGCTTCAGGACTTATTATGATAAGCACGGTAAAGACGGATAAAGAAGTATTAAGCGCATGAGTAAGGATTATTATAAAATTTTAGGCGTTGAGCGCGGCGCTTCCGACGAGGAACTTAAAAAGGCCTACCGTAAACTGGCCCATCAGCATCATCCGGACAAAGCCGGCGGAGACGAAACAAAGTTTAAAGAAATAAACGAGGCCTATCAAGTGTTGTCCAACAAAGAAAAAAAAGCGCAATACGACCAATTCGGGACGACTTTTGAAGGAGGCGGCGGATTCCAAGGCGGCTATGGCCCGTCTGGTTTCGGCGGCGGTCGCGGATTTAACTTTGAGGAATTTGACCTCGGAGACATTTTCGGGGAATTTTTCGGCGGCAGAACCCAAACCCGAACGAAGCAGCGGAAGGGCTCGGACATCTCCGTTGATTTGGAAATTGAATTTGAACAAGCGGCGTTCGGACTTAAAAAAGAAATCCAGCTCAAAAAATTGGTTTCCTGCGCCGAATGCTCCGGTTCCGGCGCCGAACGCGGCACTTCTCTGAAAAACTGTCCAAAATGTCACGGTTCCGGAGAAATCCGCCAAACCGCCAGAAGTTTTTTCGGCTCCTTCAGCCAAGTTTCTTCCTGCCGGGATTGTTTCGGCCTTGGCCGGGTGCCGGAAAAAGCGTGTTCAAACTGCCGCGGCGAAGGCGTGGTCCGCGACATTAAGACGATTAACATTTCCATTCCGGCCGGAATTGAAGACGGCCAAATAATCAAATTGGAGCGCCAAGGCGAAGCCGCGCCTCACGAAGGCGTGAACGGCGACTTTTACGTAACCGTCCGCGTCAGGCCGCACAAGGACTTTCGGCGCAGAGGCAACGACGTTTATTACGAACTTCCCGTCCGTTTCAGCCAGGCGGTTCTCGGCGAC
>Ga0076100_107_pt1 | contig 2925 bp, 3 predicted proteins | sample RifGroC1_FD_68129 | JGI IMG/M metagenome (GOLD analysis project Ga0076100, IMG submission 68129) | Parcubacteria (Azambacteria) bacterium GW2011_GWC1_46_13
CATTTTTTGGGTTGAAGGGTCTTCGTAAGTTCCGGTGCCGGAGGGGGTAATTTTTTCGGTTATTTCGTCGCGATACGCGTTTTCAAAATACAAATACCGCGTGTAAGTTACACCTCCTATTATAACATTTTCCTGCCCCGCCTGTAACACCCACTTATCAACCGGCGTTGTTTGGTGAACAGGATAATATGTGTTTGCCTGGCTTTTGTTTAACAAATAAATATTGTGCCACTTCTCGCCGCTAACCGCCCGAACGGTTTCCATCATTTCTTCCGCCAAATTTTTGGCAATCGTTTCCCTGCCGCTTATCTGAACCGACCGCAAACTCACGCCGATCATTTGAGCCGCGAGACCCGCGATAACGGCGGTAATGGCGACAACAAGAAGAAGCTCTATTAAAATTTGTCCGCGGTGATTGAGAAACATAAAAATTTTTAAATCCGAAATTCTATTCCGAGATTCTCCCTTCCCTGCTCACCGTAATCGTCCTGATGTTCGCCGTGTCGCTTGTCAGAAAAACCGCGACTGAAACATCGGCGGCGACCTTGCCGGTGTTTTTTAAAAACACGACGTCAAGAGTGTTTCCGGAGGACGGCTGGCTGAAATTCACGCGCTCGTCAAGATAAATCATTTCCTGAATTTGACCCGCGCTGAAATCGCTCGCGGTTGAAAAAAGCTGATAATAATGGGTGCCGGAAACCGGATTAACGAAATGAATTCCCCATCTCAAACCGTTCTCTCCCGACATTGCTTTTGCCTGCGCTTTTCTTAACTGCAGAATTATTTCTCCCGCTCCCTGATCCAGCGAAGCCGAACGAAAATAACCGACCCCAAGCATTGTGGTAAGAGAGGCCAAGATCGCCAAAATTCCGACAACAATAATAAGTTCAAGCAAAGAAAAACCCTTCTCGTATTTCATATTTCGTGACTTTATCCTATCGATCCCAACATCTGATAAATCGGAAGGATTACCGACAACGCGATAAAAGCGACTATTAATCCCATAATCAAAAGCAATATCGGCTCAAGAAGAGTAACCATGTTCTTCAAAGTGGCGTCAACCTCTTCGTCGTAAAAAACGCTTAGAGTGTCCAAAATAAGGTCCAAACTTCCGGCCTTTTCGCCAATGCCCACCATGTTGCTGATTAAACGCGGAAAAAATTTTTCGTTATGCCGAAACGCCGAACCCAAAGAAATCCCCCTCGCGACGTCTTCTTCGGCGATTTTTATGAAGATTTCTTTGTATCTGATGTTGCCGATGGAATTAGCCGTAATGTTCAGGGCCTCAATAATCGGGATGCCACTTTTTAGCAAAATCGCCAAAGTGTGCAAACTGCGCGCGAAAATTATTTTTTTCATCAGACCTTTAATAATCGGCGCCCTAAACATAATCTCAGTCAGCAATTTTTGCCCGAGTATCGTTCTCCATGCGAAAATCAAGGAGACAACAAGGATGGCGAAAAATACGCCAAGCACCGTAACGTGAGCGGAAACCCAATTGCTCGCGTTTATCAAAAACTGGGTAATGGCCGGCAGTTTTATTCCGGTTTCCTGAAAGGTCTTGGTCAGGCGCGGCAAAACCACGGTCAAAAGCAGGACGACGATGCCGAAACTGGCCGTTAGCAAAATAGCCGGATAAACCATCGCGCTCCTGATTCGGCTTTTGAGCTCATACTCGGTTTTCATCTGAACGCTCAACCGCTCAAGAACCTCAATCAAATTGCCGCTTTTTTCTCCGGCGCTGACAACGCTGATGAAGAGCGTGGAAAAATGGCGGGGAAAATCGCCCAGAGCCGAAGACAGAGTCCGGCCTTTTTCAAGGTTCGCTTTGATACTCGCGTAAATTTTTTTCAAAACCGCTTTTTCGGTGTCAAAAATCAGAATGTCCATCGCTTCAATGACTCCCACGCCCGCTTTAAGCATTATCGCGAGATGCTTGGTAAAAAAAATTTTGTCCAAAAGAGTGATTCTCTGCAAAAAAACAATCTCTCTCTTCACGGCGGCCGCTCCGGCTTTTTTTTCTTTCACCGAAATCGGCGTCAATCCCTGCCGCGAAAGATAGTTCAAAACCGCCTCCTTGTTGGGGGCGTCGTATTCGCCTTCCTTCATTATGCCGCGTCCGTCAACGGCGGTATAGAAATATAACATTTGATATTTGTTATTCTTTTATCACTCTAAGCACTTCTTCAATCGAAGTGACTCCTTTTTCCACCTTGGTCAAACCGTCTTCAAACATAAAAATCATTCCTTCCTCCAGGGCTATCTTTTTCAATTCCGATGCCGTTAGTCCTTTATTAATTAAATCCCTGATGCGCGGCGAAACGTTCAACGCCTCAAAAATTCCGATCTGTCCGGAATATCCCGTGTGTCCGCACACATCGCAGCCGGCGCCCTGAAAAATAATCGCCGGGATGACTCTTTTAATTTTTTCCTCCCCATAGACGCTCCGCAATTGCTTTTCAATTTCTTTTTTCACCTCCGCCGGCGTCTCAATCGAACGAACGCAATGAATGCAATTTTTTCTGACCAATCGCTGGGCGATAATAACGTTAAGGGTTGAGGAAATAAGAAACGCCGGAATTCCCAAATCCAAAAATCTCGGTATGGCGGAAATCGCGTCGTTGGTGTGCAGGGTTGAAAGCATGAGATGTCCGGTCAGGGCCGAATTAATGGCTATGTCCGCCGTTTCATTGTCGCGGATTTCTCCGACCATGATAATGTCCGGATTCTGCCTCATCAAAGAACGTAAACCGTTCGCGAAAGTGATATTTGCCCTTGGATTAACCTGCGTCTGGCTGATGCCCTGAATGTCGTATTCAATCGGGTCTTCAATCGTGGAAATGCTCACTTCCGGCTTGTTGAGAATTTGCAGCAGGGCGTAAAGCGTCGTTGTTTTTCCGCTTCCGGTCGGCCCGGTCACCAGAA
>Ga0076100_119_pt1 | contig 1521 bp, 1 predicted proteins | sample RifGroC1_FD_68129 | JGI IMG/M metagenome (GOLD analysis project Ga0076100, IMG submission 68129) | Parcubacteria (Azambacteria) bacterium GW2011_GWC1_46_13
GGGTACAATGTTCGCCTCATCGAGGAAGTTGAAGGTTTGCCGGACATGGTTTTTACCGCCAACGCCGGGCTTGTTTATAAAAATAAATTCATCCCGAGCAATTTTTATCATCCCGAAAGAAGAGGAGAGCGCGAACGCTTCAAGAATTTCTTTCAGGAAAACGGCTACGAAATCGTCGATCTGCCGCCTGACGTGTTTTTTGAAGGACAGGGCGACGCGCTTTGGATTTCGGAGAACAAACTGCTTTTGGGATACGGACGAAGGACTTCGGAAGCGGTGATTGAACATCTCAAGGCGATAATGCCCGACTGCGAAATCATTCCGATTAAAATGGTCCATGAGCCGACCGCCGAAAAGCCGAAAGAATTTTATCATCTCGATACCGTTCTTTGCCATCTGCCAATGACCAATACCTTTTTGGTTTATCCGGGCGCGCTAAGTCCGGAAGCGATGGAAACAATCCGGTCGCTCGGCGAGACGATTGAAGCGGCTTATCCGGAAGCGGAAAAACTGATTTGCAATTCCGTCGCGATCGGAAAGTACATACTGATGCCGATTGGCGAGACATCCAGATTTGTGGAACTTCTGAACGAACGCGGCTATAAAGTTTTTCTGATTGAAATGTCGGAATTTCTCAAGGCCGGAGGCGCGGTTAGGTGTTTGAGTTTTTTTTATTAAACAAAATCAATAATTGACAGTCCCCGTAAAAATACGGGGCTTTTTTGTTGCCCCGCCAAGGCGGGGCTTAACCAAGCTCAGCTTGGTTGCCAATTAAAAATAATTTGGTATGATGGAAGAATATGGAAAGAATCTATTCTTCCGAGACAATTAAATTTATCGGTCAAAAGGTCAAATTGGCCGGCTGGGTTGAAGTCAGGCGCGACCACGGCAAGCTTATTTTCATAGACCTGCGCGACCGTGCCGGCATTGTTCAGCTTGTTTTCATTCCGAAGGACAAAGAACTTCATCAAACCGCCGATTCTTTGAGATCCGAGTGGGTGATAGAGGTTGTCGGTTCGGTAAACCAGCGGCCGAAAGGAATGGAAAATCCGAACGTTGAAACCGGCTCCGTGGAAGTGCTCGTGGAAAATTTGGTCATCTTAAACGAATCCAAAACGCCGCCGTTTGAAATTGTCGCGGCCGAGACGCAGGTCGGCGAAGAGGCGCGGCTGAGATACCGGTACATTGATTTGCGCCGGACAAAAATGGCGAAGAACTTAAAGGAACGGCACCGGATCGTCAAATTCATGCGCGATTTCATGGACACCCGTGATTTTTGGGAAATTGAGACACCGTTTTTGACGAAAGGCACGCCCGAAGGCGCGCGGGAGTTCGCTATTCCTTCGCGGCTCCATCGCGGCAAATTTTACGTTTTGCCGCAATCGCCGCAACAGTTCAAGCAATTGCTGATGGTATCCGGCGTTGAAAAATATTTTCAAGTCGCCCGGTGTTTCCGCGACGAGGACCCGAGAGGCGACAGGCAGCCGGAATTCACCCAGCTTGATATTGAAATGAGTTTTG